>Ga0193751_1000178_pt1 | contig 57622 bp, 53 predicted proteins | sample L1c2metaG_FD_143050 | JGI IMG/M metagenome (GOLD analysis project Ga0193751, IMG submission 143050) | Soil microbial communities from a riparian zone of the East river system, Colorado, United States - L1c2 | ecosystem: Environmental > Terrestrial > Soil > Riparian zone | place: USA: East River...
GGGGAGTCGAACGGCGGGAGGACAGCAGTTAGGTTCCTCCGGCGGCATCTGCTATCCGCGCCAGCACGACGGGCAGATCGCTTCGCACGTCACTTGTGGTGATCCGGAGCACATGTAGATTTCGCCGCATCTCACGCGCCAACTCGAGCTTGACCCGTTGGACGCGCTGACCTCGGACAATGCATCTGGATGGCAAAGTCTCTCTCCCCCGCGGCTGGCGGGCATGATTTTCGTTCCCCTTCCCTCGGAGGGAAGGGGGTAGGGGGTTAGGCTACAACCCGTACAGCGCCCGCGGATTGTCCTCGACGATCTTCCGGCTCGCCACCGGTGCGATCTCGCGCTTATCGCCCTTCTGCTTGATGAGGCTTAGCGCCTCGATCTCGGCCGAGCCGTCAGCGTGGCTGTAGTCGGTGCCGATGACAAGGCTATCCTCCGCCCCGTGCTCGAGGAGATAGGGCAGGTCCTCCTGCGTCTGGCAGGCCACATAGAAGCGACACTGCCGCAGCAGGTCATTCTTGAGGTCGAACGATACGTGCCATGCCTGCCGCACCTGCCTCGCCCACAGCACGTCGAGCGCGTACGGGATCCACGATGACCCCGCTTCGATGAACCCAACGCGCAGGCCCGGAAAACGGTCCGGAACACCCTTCGTCACCAGCGAGCAGAACGCATCGATTACCGGCAGCCCGCGCGACCACATGCTGGCGTGGTCGTGGCGCAGGTCATTGTGTTCCATCTCCCCCGATCCCGAGTGGATACAGATCGCAATGTCGTTGCTGCTGGCGGCTGCGTAGACCGGGTAGAAATACGGATCGCCGGCCGCGCGGCCTCCGCACTCCACCCCCTTCTTCATCACCCCGCACGCGCCCGCTTCCTTCGCCCAGCGCACCTCTTCAACCGCCGCCTCAATGCTCAGCAGCGGCAGCATCGCCACCCATTGCAGACGCCCGCCGGATTGCGCGCACCTGCCGGCAAGCCAGCGATTGTACGACCGGCACAGCGCCACCTCGACCTCCGGCCTGTCCGTCACCCTCGATAGGAAAAAGGTTGGGTAGATGACCTGCACGTCGACACCGAGCTCGTCCATATGACGCAGCCGCGCCGGCACGTCCAGCAGCTCGCGCGTCCCCTGCGTGGTCCCAGTGCGCGTGTCGTTGCGGATGCGGCGCACGCGCAGATGGCCGTCGACGAGCCAGAAGCGGTCGTAGCCAGGCACCTGCCCCTCGGCAAGCTGCACCTGTTGCATCACCGTCACCGGCTTGAACCGCAGCTCGGACTCATTCATGTACTCCCACGTCTCCTCGGTCTCATCGACATGGGTATCCGCGTCGATCACTGGCATCACGTCGCTCCTTTTCGAAGACTATGCGTAGCGTTATCCGTCGCGTGGGAGTTGTCAATCGCGGCCGAACCTCCGCTCGGCGTCCGCCCACGGCTCGGCGGCGGCTTCGGCGTCCGCAGGGGTGCGGGGGTGCATCACCGAACGAATGCCTTTAGAGTCTCCGGCAGGACGGCTCTATGCCCTGAATCGACGACAGTGTTGGCGCGGCGTCCGGCCGCGATTCGGACCAACTGCGGTTTCCCCCACGATGAGAGCTCTCGGGGGCTTCGCCCCCGCTCCCCGATGACAGCTTGTCGCTGCGCGCGTCGTGCGGGCGCGCGGTGTCTGCGGGGGTCGCGGGGGGCGCAGCTCCCTGAAGAGAACCAATGATCGGGCGGGCGGGCGGGAAAGACGAACCCGAGCGGGCGACCCGTTTCATGCGCCGTCGTGCTGCAGTTGGGAACGAACGGGTGCTATGGTGACGGACAGATCCGGCGTCGCCGCGGGCATCAACCCCAGCCGTGGGAGGCGACAGGGTCGCGGGAGGCGGAGCAATGCAAGATCGTCCCAATTGGTGGCAGCGGGCGGGAACACAAAGGCTGCCCCGAAGGCGCCTCTTGGCTCGCGGAGGGCTGGCGGCTTCCGGAATCGCCCTTACCGCCGCATTCGGCTGTGGCAGCAAGGGGAATCCGAGCGTCCAGCCGGCCGCCTCGAGCGGCGGACAGGCCGGCACGCCGCAGCAGGGCGGCACGCTGAATGTCTCCCAGCTTTCCAACGCGACGACACTTGACGTCCAGCGGACGACCTCCTTCTACACGCTGCAGCCGGCCGGCGCAGTCCAAAGCCGGCTCATGCGCTTTAAGACAGGAACCGACCTCAAGACCGCCGAGGATCATGACGTCGAGGGCGACCTCGCCGTGAGCATCGAGTCGCCCGACGCCGTCACCTGGACCGTGAAGCTGCGACCCGACGCCAAATATCACAACGTCGCGCCAGTGAACGGCCGTCTGGTGGAGGCCGAGGACGTCAAGGCCACCTTCACCCGCGGCGTCGGAAAGGACAACCCCGCCAGTGGCTCCCTGAGCATGATCGATCCGGACCAGATTCAGACGCCGGACAACACGACTGTCGTCTTCAAGCTCAAGTACCCTTACGCTCCCTTCAACAAGACGCTCGCGTCCGCTAGCTACTCCTACCTCTTCCCGCGCGAGGTACTCACCGGCGGCTACGACCCCGCCAAGACATTCGTCGGCAGCGGGCCATTCTTGCTCGATAGCTTCCAGCCCGACGTCGCTTTCAACTTCAAGCGCAATCCCGAGTACTACGACAAGGGGCATCCCTACGTGGACGCCGTCCACTACTCAATCATCCCGGACGCGTCCCAGCGGATGGCGCAGTTCACCAGCGCCAACCTCGACACGCTCGGCGAGGCCGGTTCGACGATTTCGCCGAACGACATCGAGACGCTGCAGCGAACAAACCCGAAGGCGCGATTCCTGGAGAACGCCCCGCAGACCGGCGGCCCGGACTGCCTGTTCTTTCAGTTGGGCGATCCCGCTTCACCCTTTCAAGACGTTCGCTTGCGGCGGGCTGTCTCGATGGCGCTCGACCGCGACGTGCTCGCCAAGACCATGTGGGGCGGCAAGGTTGAGCCGGGCGGCTTCTACGTCGGCCACGACTTCGGCAAGTGGGCCCTGCGCCTCAACGATCTCTCCGCCGACGTTGCCGGGTACTACAAATTCGATCCGGCCGGCGCGAAGAAGCTCCTGGCTGAGTCTGGCAATGCGGACCGCACCCTCAAGCTCATTTATGTCACTGGCTACCTGGCTCCGCCCTACGACACCGCTGCGCAAACGATCGCCAACATGCTACAGTCGGCAGGGTTCAAGCTCTCGCTCGTAACCGTTGACTACCAGAAGGACTACATCGGCGGCGGCAAGGGCATTCGCTACGGAAACTACCCAGCAGACCAGATCATCTTCGCCGGCATCTCCACCTTCACCGAGGCCGACGAGTTCATCTTCAACTACTACGACTCTCAGGGTACCTCCGGCATCTCGCGCCTCAAGGACTCAGCGCTTGACGGCATGATCCAGAAGGCGCGCGCAACGCTGAATGAATCCGACCGCGTGACCGCCTACAAGAACATCCAGAAGTACCTTGCCGACAAGATGTACACCGTTATGGGCTTCAGCAATCCCACGCAGAAAGTTATGGTCAACCCGCGCGTGCAGAATTACCAGCGCGTGTTCGGCTATGGCTTCTTCGCCGAGACCTACACCAAGCTCGGGCTGCAGAAATCGTAGGGCAGCGATTCATCGCGCACGCACAGTCCCACCTGTAGGGGCGGGTCCAAGACCCGCCCTCGGCCCGGCCGGCACAGCAGAAGAGGCGACGGAGCGGGTTTCCCCTCCCTGGCGGGAGAGGGCGAAACCCGAGCGCGACTCGCACCCGAGCCGCGCCCTACGAACCCGGGCCGAACCCTGCCGGTCCGCCAAACCACCCGGAGGCGCCAAAGCCGGGGAAGCCATCACCGGCGCCATGACCGAGCAACTGCTCCAGCAGATCCAGATCGTCGAAGCGGGCGGCCGTCTCCGTGAATCGAACCGTCCCCAGCAGCATCCTGTCGTCGAGGCTGAGGTCGAACGGCCACAGCGCCTCCTCCGGTCGCTCGACAAGTTGAGCGCGAAATGCCGGATCGCCGATAGCGAACAGAATCACGGCGCGGATCGATTCGAGGGTCATGGATAAGACCTGCCGTATGCTGCCTTCATGATAGATGGAGGCGAAGATGACCACACAGACACACCAACATGGCAACCGCCCCCACCACGACTGGCAGTCGGCCACCTACGTGCAGGAATGGATCGACGGCGACGTCACGAAGGACAGCGAGCGCGTCCCCGTCCTCCGCGGCATGCTGGCGCTGCCCGACCTCTCGCCCGACGCCCACCTCCAGGTCCTCGATGTCGGCGCCGGCTACGGAATCGTCTCCCGGGTCGTGCTGGAGACGTTCCCGAATGCACGCGTCACACTGCAGGACTTCTCACAGCCGATGTTGGACCAGTCGAAGCGACGGCTGGCAGAGTTCGCAGACCGCATGTCGTTCGTACTGGCAGACCTCACGGATCCCGCATGGACGGAAAGGGCCGGCGGCCCGTTCGATCTCGCAGTGTCGGCAATCGCCATCCACAACCTGGGCGTCGCTGAGCGGATCGCGCCTGTCTACAAGGGTGTCTTCAAGGTGCTAAAGCCGGGCGGCGCCTTCCTGGACTCGGACTACGTCTTCGCGGGCGGTCTCGAGGGTCACGTTCGATGGCTCGAAGAGGCCGGCTTCGCCCGCGTCTCCGCCCGGCTCGAGAACGAGCGTCTGGCCGTCATGGCCGCATACCTCCCGGACTGAGCGCTACACACAGAAGGCAGTGCCAGCTCAGTCCTCAGTCCTCAGTCCTCAGTCCTCGAATAGAACGTGCTCGGGAACCAGTCCTCCCGACCCTTCGGGGTAAGGTCGAGCAGGTTCCAGACCGGGGTCAGGGCGTCCATGCCGCGCCAATGCTCGCCGGTCATCTGGGCGTGGACCGAATATGAATGGCGGATTTCGCCCGCGTCGGTGCGAACAAAGACGCTCAGGCCGGGGGTCTGATTGCCCTCGACGTCCTCAAAGCCAAAGTCAGGCTGGAACGAACTGCCGTAGCTGGAGAGAAGACGGATGTTCGTCCAGCCGCGACGCCGTCCCCACGTCCGCAGCTTTCGCACGCCGGCCTTCGCCGTCAGCACAAAGCTCGCACGCTGGCGAATGTGATGCGCTATGGCGTTGAAGCCGTCGGCCCACATGCTGCACATCGGGCAGGCCTCGTCATCGTCTGGGTGGTACATCACGTGCTGCAGCAGCAGGGTTGATGTTCCGTCATCCAACATGTCCGCTAGTCGCCGCTCAGATATGCCGGCTGCTGAATCATCACTCAAGTCGCTCGGGCCCTCATGGAATACGTAGTCGGCCGTCACTGGATTCGTTGGTAGCTGGCGCCGCAGCTTCGCCACGTGCTCTGCCTGATCGCTCAGCGCGATCTCTCGCCGGAGCAACTCATCCCGAAGCGCTCGGTACTCCTCCGTCTCGCCAACATAGGACTCCCGTTCCAAGGCCATGCTTCCCTCCTAATTTCGGGGTGCGTGCGATCGGCTGGCGGAGCTCCGCAGATACGCGTCCAACTGCTCCAAGATCTGAGTCCAACCGCCGGTATGCGGTTCGACCTCGTCAGACGGGAGTAGCTCATGCGTCAGCACCAGCTCCGTCTGGTCATCGCCGAGCGGAAACAAATGTATGGATACAAGCGTGTCTCGATTCCCGGTGTACTGGGACCTCCACGTGAAAACAAGCCGGTTGGGCGGGTCGATGACCCTATAGACGCCCGTGTGCTCGACGCTCAAGTGCTCATCCGACATGACCAGGCGAAAACTACCACCCTCGCGGAAATCGGCCGTCATCGCGGCTCGACCGAACGGATTGAACCACTCGCGCATGCTGGCAGGATCCACCCAGGCTGCGAACACGTCATCAACCGGAGCCGCGATGACGCGACGGATCTCGATCGGCGCAGCGTTAGCTTGCATACGGGCTACCTCCTGATGTGGCGTCGCCGCGACGCCGCCGCAGGTGGGCGTCGAGCGCGTCCAAGCGCGTCTCCCAGAATCGCCGGTACAGACCCATCCAGGCCCAGCCCTGCTCGAGAGGCGTTGGGTCGATCGACAGCCAGTGATCCCGGCCCGCCACACGCCGCCGGACGATCCCCGCGCGTTGCAGCACCTTGATGTGCTTTGAGACGGCGTTGAGCGAGATGTCAAACGGCTCGGCCAACTCCGTCACTCGCAGCTCGCCCTCGTTGGCAAGCCGCGCGACGATCGCGCGTCGAGACGAATCGGCGAGAGCGGCGTAGACGCCATCGAGATGCATATCCTCAACCATATGGTTGAATATACGCCGTCCAGTCCAGTCCGTCAAGGCGCGCCCGTAACGGGCCGCGTCCTCGGAGCAGGCGCTGAGAGCCCCCTCAAGGAAGCGCCCCGAGGGGCCAGTCTGCGCTGGGAACGATCAACTGAGCGGAGCCGAGGAGATCCGAGTTCTCGGCAGAGCTCAGCGCAGTTCGGCGAGCGGGAAGGAACGGTGCGCCCGAGGCGGCACCAGGAAGTTCTGCCGATGCGTCGTGGTGAGGACCGAGTTGAAACCCATGGCCGTCGAGCGCGGACCAAAGCCGGTGACGTTTTGGCCGTTGGGGTAAACGCCGTCCATACCCTTCCGTGTTCGGTGGAACGCGTCGCTGGTCGGCACAAAGACGACGAAGTGCAGCCCGGCGGCGTAGCCGTTCCCCTGGCCGAAGAAGGGATTGTCGAGCGTATCGAAGTCTGCCCGTTGCGGAATTGCCGTACCGGCGGGGTACGTGTTCCCATGGACATCTGTCACCTGCGCCTGCAAATGGCTGAGCGGCTGCAGGCTGCCACTATGGCCGACCATGCCATAGCCGGTGGGCGCGGGCTGTGAGTCATTCAGAACCTGACTCTGAACCTCCCGGTCGCTCGGACCCTCGGGGGCCGTCAGGGTGCCGTTCAACTGGGCGACGGTCACCTCAGGCTTGAACATGCGGTGTACGCGGTCGTCGAGCCTATTCTGCGTGTACCACGTCTTCAGGTCCTCGAACAGGTGCGACAGGTGCATCGTCGTGCCGTACTGAAAATAGCTGTCGTTCCCGTGGGTGGTGACGTTGGTGAGTCCCAGGCTCTCCAGGTTGACGATCTGGCCGGGACCGAGCGAGGCCTGTTGCGTCGAGGTGAAACCAAGGAACAACTCGGCATGGTCGGGAATGAGTTCCGCGCCCGGGATATGGGCCGCGACTGCCATCTGCTTGGGGAGACTCTTGCCACTGCCGAACCCCACCGCCGACAAAGCCCTTGCGGATGCTCGTAACGTCCAAAAAATCGCCGTGCTGGCCAAAGATCGCCTGCGCTCCGTCGGCGATGTTGGGATAGCGCGCGTCTAGATCCGCGAGCGTCTCCTCCAGCGCCTTCTGTAGATCCTTTATGCCGCTACTGCCCGGCGCGACGGTGAGCTTGGCCGTGACGGCCTGATGGTAAAGCGGCGGCACATTCACCAGCACGTTGTTATCCGTGATCGTCTGGATGCCATCGATGAGGTGCTGCTCGGGATGCGACGAAGAGCCGCTCGCGTCCACGCGCCTCGGCATCGTCGCCAGACCGTCGAGAAGGCCGTAGATCCCAGCGGCCTGCAGGAGTCCCACCGTGCCGGCAGCAGCTGCCGTGCGACCAAGCAAACGCCTTCGTGTTAGTGGCACCGTCGTCTCCTTCCAACCTAGAGCGGACATTCCAAGAACAGAAATCCGAGCGCATCATGCATCCTGCCACCCCCGGTGCGCCCCACGGATCTCCGTAGTTATCGGCAGAAGACCCGTGGCTCTTTAGTGGAGATCGGCGCTGAAACGTGCGGCAAGTTGCAGCCGGGAGGAGACCCCCAGCTTCGGATAGATATTGCGCAGATGGTATTCGACCGTATTGACGGTCACGACCAGGCGGGTCGCCACCTCCGGGTTGCTCAGTCCGGCCGCCACGAGGCCGGCGACGACCTGCTCTTGGGGCGTCAATGCGCTTCGGCCACCGACGTCCGGCCTGGCGGCGCGGGCACCGCAGGCGGACAGCTCACGATCGCATTCCTCCAGGAAGGGGCGAGCGCCGACGCTGACAAAGAGCGAGCGTGCCAGCTGCAGCTCCCGCAGGGCTCTGCCTCGAGCGCCCTGCCGGCGCAGCGTCTGCCCGTAGGCGAGTCGTAATCGCGCCTGCTCGAACGGCATCTCCGAGTCCTCGGCCAGCGCCAGCCCCCGCTCCAGCGCCGTACAGGCGGCGCTATGAGCGCCCCGTGCCGAGAGCAGACTGCAGCGGACGCGCGCCACGGCGACGTCGCCAAAGCGCCGCGAGAGACCTCGCACCGCCGTCTCGAACGCCGTCAGCGCGCCTTCGACCTCCTCCAGCCGGCCGAGCATCACGAGCGCCTCTGCCTCCATCGGGCCGGTCAAGGGTTATGCAACCTCTCGATCGCTAACCAATTCCGAGAGTGCCTGGCTCATCAGCCGCAGCGATACGGACGCCGCTTCGGGTCTCGAGCCACCAACTATTAAACGTCACTCCGAACCCTGGGTCGGTCGCTGCTGCCTCGTCGGCTTCCGCCTCCGAGCGGAACTCCCGGATGCCATCATTCGCGTCCCTGAGTAGCGTCGGATACGCGGCTCCAGTCTGGCACCGATAGGTTCTAAGGCTACCATTCGTCCAGACGTGAACGGTCGTAGGGTCCTCCAGCGACTTCCATCCGCCGGAGGGCAACTGTTCGAAACTCGGCATTAGTTCCTCCTAGTTAAGTTAGTGCCCTTCACAGCAGCGAGGTCATCGGGGGGCAGTTCGCGCCGTACGCAAGCGCCATCCCAGCTCTCGCTCGAGGTCGAGCGTTGTGATCTCCATGATGTATTGCCGGCGAATTGAGGGTTAGCGAAGGGAAGCAAACGGTCCCTTAGTTTCGCGACGTGTACGCCGCACCTACAGTCACAAACTAGGGCTTGAAGCTGCCAGGAATTTCCGTGGCACTCAGAGGATGGCACATGAACCCTTCGTTCTCGTAATGGCGCTGCACTCTCGTCATGGCGTCCTGGTCTGTTGGCGTGCGCCATGCGCGATCACGCGTTTCCGTCTTGCCTACCCTCGTCAAGGTGAACCTAACGAGGTATCGTACGGTCCCGCGTCCGGCTCTCTGAAGGTTCCCAACCCCTGTCGTAGAGTCAATGGGGACGCTTTTATCAAATGTCATGCTCTCGCTTGGGTAGGTCCGGAGCCCGCTCGGCTTCCTACCCGACTCTGCTACATCAGCCATACGCCCGCTGACGGATTGCCAGTCCGTTAGTCCGAAATACTCGTCTACTGAACGCTTCCACACATTGATGTCAGCGAACGGGTGTTTGGAAGGATGATTTGGCCACATGACCAGCCGGATCTCGTATCGATGTGCATTGTGCGCCGTCCATTCCCTGAATCTGTATCGGGAACCGGTTAGGGGCTGTTCGTAGTCGGGACTGTGCCAGTTAACCGCCAGCCCGCCATCGCAGTTCCACTGCTCAGCGACGCGTGTGTCAGACAGGATGCCGTGAAGACCAAAGAGAACGACCAAGTCGGGATCATGAAGTCCGTTGAGCAAGCGAGAAACCCACGCGATTACGTCACCTTCGACAGCGTCCCTGCTGGCCTTGCCCGCACGCTGGGACCCTAGGTTATAGTGGCTCGTCAGTGAAAGAGCATCTCGCTCTGCTGTGACGCTACTCTCTGGTTGGAAGAATACCTGCTCTGCGGCGACGGTAAAATTTTCGAGCCCAGCCCAAGGAAGTCAATCCCCTGCGTTAGGCCCTTACGAAGCCCACGAATGGAGCCGAGGAGATTCGAACTCCTGACCTCCGCCGTGCAAAGGCGGCGCTCTCCCAGCTAAGCTACGGCCCCAAGCCAGGCGCCTCGCGCCCTCCAGGACTGAGTGTAAAGGACTGAGGACTGAGATTCAGCGTCTGCTGACCCAGTCCTCAGTCCTCATAGCTCAGTCCTTATATGGGCCATGGTGGACTCGAACCACCGGCCTCAGTCTTATCAGGACTGCGCTCTAACCAGCTGAGCTAATGGCCCGCGCCCAGCGGCCTTAGCAGGGGAATCGTGGGAGTGAGAAAGGAGGGTATCGACCTTGGCTCCATGACGAGGACTGAGAACATTCGACTTTCGTAGGGGCACGGCATGCCGTGCCCCTACTCGACCCGTGTGCTCAGACCTCGTGATGGCTCCCTAGAAAGGAGGTGATCCAGCCGCAGCTTCCGCTACGGCTACCTTGTTACGACTTCGTCCCAGTCACCACCCCCACCCTCGGCGCCTGCCTCCCCATCCCGAAAGATGGGGTTGGCGCAACGACTTCAGGTGTTGGCAGCTCCCATGACGTGACGGGCGGTGTGTACAAGGCCCGGGAACGTATTCACCGCAGTATGCTGACCTGCGGTTACTAGCAACTCCGCCTTCATGCAGGCGAGTTTCAGCCTGCAATCTGAACTGAGGATGGCTTTGTGGGATTGGCTCCAGCTCGCGCTTTTGCAGCCCTCTGTACCACCCATTGTAGCGTGTGTGTCGCCCAAGACGTAAGAGCCGTGCTGACTTGACGTCATCCCCGCCTTCCTCCCCGTTGCTCGGGGCAGTCGCGCCAGATCAATTCAACTGGCACCAGGGGTTGCGCTCGTTGCGGGACTTAACCCAACACCTCACGGCACGAGCTGACGACAGCCATGCAGCATCTGCAGACCGGCCCCTTGCGGGGAAACCGGCTTTCACCAGCGGTCCGGTCCATGTCAAGCCTTGGTAAGGTTCTTCGCGTTGCGTCGAATTAAACCACACGCTCCGCTGCTTGTGCGGGCCCCCGTCAATTCCTTTGAGTTTTAGCCTTGCGGCCGTACTCCCCAGGCGGGACACTTATCGCGTTAGCTTCGGCACAGAGGGGGTCGATACCCCCCACACCTAGTGTCCATCGTTTACGGCGTGGACTACCCGGGTATCTAATCCGGTTCGCTCCCCACGCTTTCGCGCCTCAGCGTCAGGTAGAGCCCAGCGAGCCGCCTTCGCCACTGGTGTTCCTCCGGATCTCTACGCATTTCACCACTACACCCGGAATTCCACTCGCCTCTGCTCCCCTCCAGCTCGACAGTCCCCACGGCACTCGCCCAGTTGAGCCGGGCGCTTTCACCATGGACTTTCCGAACCGCCTGCGCGCGCTTTACGCCCAATAACTCCGGACAACGCTTGCCACCTACGTATTACCGCGGCTGCTGGCACGTAGTTAGCCGTGGCTTCTTCCTGGGGTACCGTCAGACCTTCGTCCCCCAGAAAAGGGCTTTACGACCCAAGAGCCTTCATCACCCACGCGGCGTTGCTGCGTCAGGCTTTCGCCCATTGCGCAAGATTCCCTGCTGCTGCCTCCCGTAGGAGTCTGGGCCGTATCTCAGTCCCAGTGTGGCTGACCATCCTCTCAGACCAGCTACCGATCGTCGCCTTGGTAGGCCTTTACCCCACCAACTAGCTAATCGGCCGCACGCCCCTCCTCCAGCATCTGCCCGAAGACAAACTTTCCTCGTAAGCCTCGCTGCTTACGACCGTATGCGGCATTAGACCCCCTTTCGAGGGCTTATTCCCCACCAGAGGGCAGGTCTCGTACGTGTTCCTCACCCGTCCGCCACTCAGTAGAGGCCGAAGCCCCTACCCCGTTCGACTTGCATGCATTAGGCACGCCGCCAGCGTTTATCCTGAGCCAGGATCAAACTCTCCATCAAGACCGTTTGACGCCCCGTCCATCTCCCCCAATGACTCTCGTCACCAGCAAAGACGTCGGGCTGTTGCCTCTCAAATCCCCACGCCCGCTCACCCGCTACCCCTCCCCCTCGTCTTCCCCCTCTCCCTCTGGGAGAGGGTTGGGGTGAGGGTACGGGCCGCCGGTACGCGGTCGCAGGCCTCGAGGACCCTCGCTCGCTCACTTCCACGATTCCCCTGGTAAGGTGCTCCACCCCTCGCGGGGCCGGCGGGCCAAGCCCGCCGCACCACCTCTGGCCCCCACTGTCCCAGACACGCTAGCCGTCCGACGGCGCCAAGAACGCCGTTTGGATCGGTCAGGGCGTGGGAGCTGGCTGTAAGGAGACCGGAAGGTGCTCGCCCCATCCGGGGCGCGGACTCACAAGCTAGCACCGCCCCGCGAGCCCTGTCAAGCGCGATCGGCGGCGGCCACCCAAATACAGGGTCCGCACTCGAGGCGCCATCTGAGAAGCTCATCGAAGCCCGGCGTCGTCACCCGCTCGCCGCCCGTTTTCACAATAAGCCCCTCTACACCCTGCTCCAGCAACAGGCGCAATCCCTTTTGCGGCCCGAGCACGAACGCAGCAGTAGCGAGGGCGTCCGCGGCAATTGCCGCCGGGGCGACACCGGTCACCGAGGTGAGGTCGCGTGGCGAACGGCCCGTGCGAGGGTTCAGGAGGTGATGCTCGCCCGCTTCGATGCCGTGGCGCTCGTAATCGCCGGAGGTACAGACGGCGCCGTCCAGGATCTCCACAATCCCGAGCAGGGTGTCAGGACGCGCGGGATCCCGGACGCCGATACGCCACGACGGTGGCGAGCCGCCTGCGCGCAGGTCGCCACCTGCCTCGACTGCGTAGCGCTCGAAACTCGCCAGCTCGCGGGCGGCAAGGTCGATGGCCAGCCCTTTTGCGACTGCGCCCAGGTCCAGGAGCAGCGGCATGCCCAGGGTGATTGTTCCCTTTAGGCGGTTTACCCCGACGACTCGATATCCCGCCTGGCCGCCATCCGCCGCGGCGGGTCCCGTCTCAACCTCGCCTGTTCGGTAGCTACGCGCGAAGCCCCGCCGTTGTTGCTGCACGCCGATCGTCGGGTCGAACGCCCCCTGTGTGACTCGTGCGACCTCGACCGCGAACGCCACAGCCTCGAAGAGCATTGGGCTGACGGCAACCGGCTCCCTGACTCGTGAGCACAAGAGCGAGAGCTCACTTGCCGGGTCGAAGCGGTTGCACGCGGTCTCGACGGCGGCGAACCAGCCCAAGGCGCGCTCGAACGCGTCTTCTACTATCGATGGCGATCTGCGGGTGTCGGCACGGAGCTTCACGAGCGTATCCATGGCGACGCTGGTGCGGCAGTACACTCCGGCCAAATTCACCTCAGCCGAACGCTCCTGGCTCTCTCGCTCCTCCACAGCAGTCTGGCTATCCGCCCGACGGCGCGACCTGCAGGTCGCCCTCAACTTGACTGGCTGTACTTCCCGTAATTGTCCCCGAGATCGTCAGGTTCGTTCCGCTGCTGCCGCCGCCAGGCCCCTGACAGTGCGCGCTGAAGCCGCTGTTGTCGAAGGCGGTAAGCTGTCCCTGGCAAAGCTGCGCGCCGGCGGCGTCCGAGAGTGTGGCCTCATTGCCGGCCACTCGCGTCCCGCCACGACCATTGCTGCTGACCTGAAGCCTAATGGTGAGCTGCACCGGGCGCTCCCCTGTCGCCGCGAGCTCGATATTCATAGTGCCGCTGCCTGTCTGATCCGTCTGCTGTACGACCGTGCCCGTGAAGTGCTCCTGAAACGACAACCCGGCGAGAGCTGCTCCGCTGGGAGCCGCGGCAGCAAGGGCGCTCCCGATGCCGGGCCTCTGCGAATTTCTTGCTTGGAGGGAGTAGGCAATGACCACCGCAGGATCTCCGCGCAGCCTCAACGTCAACCAGGAGCATCGGGACCGGCTTTCGCCGCAGCAACGCCTGGCGCTGACGATCACGAATGGTGTCGGGACGATGTGGTGCGTATATGCGTTCGCTCTTCTGCCGCTTTTCTCATTGCCGGCGACGATCAAGAGTCACGACCCGATCATCTACGTATCCTGGCTTTCGCAAGCCTTTCTCCAGCTCGTCTTACTCCCACTATTAATGGTCGGCCAGAACCTTCAGGGTAAGCACGCTGAGCTGCGCGCTGAAACAGACTTCGAGATCAATCAGAAGGCCGAGCAGGAGGTCGAGACGATCCTGTCGCGCCTCAAAGAAATCGACGAGCGAACTCTGGCGATCGTCGAGAGCCTCGCCAAGCAGCCGTAGGCTCCGCCGGGGAATGAAATCAGGACATGGGTCACGCGCTCAGGTGCGGCGGGGCCTCGCACGAACTTGGACGCGAGGAGGCGGCGCCGGCTCACTCGGGGGGGGCTCTGGGAGCCTGCTAATATAGCGAATCGCGATCAGGGCAACGATTGCCAGGGCGATGGCCGCTAGCTGCGGCACGGAGATCGTCAGGCGCTGCAGATGCACGACCTGCTCGTTCGTGCGCAGGGCACCCAGTCCAAATCGGATTGCGCTGTAGGCGAGAACGAAGATCCAGAAGACGTAACCGTCGCGGCGAAGCACCCGCTGGAGATAGAGAAGGACGCCGAATGCGAGCAGGAGCAACAGCGGCTCATAGAGGCCGGCTACTGGGTGAACGCCCTGTGTGTAGAACGGAAGCGGGCCGCACGAGTTGTCTGGATAGGGCGGTCCATAGACGAGTGCCTTGGGGTTGACGTAGCAGAAGGCCCAGGGCAGGTGAGTGGGCTTGGCCCAGTGCTCGCCGTTGATGAAGTCGCCGAGACGCCCGATCGCCTGCCCCATCGCCATGCCAAGCGCGGCGGCATCGGAGATCCTGCGCATGGGCAGGCGCTTTATGTAGGCGTACCCCCAGCCGAGCAGCGCGCCACCAACCAGGCCGCCATAGATAGAGATGCCGCCTTCATTGAGGGCAAAAATACCGCCGATATTATGTCTGAAGCTGCCGGCGTGCTCGAGAACGAACAGCAGTCGAGCCCCGACGATACCTCCTGGCACCGCCCATAAGGCGACGTTGTAGACGTCATCCTCAAGGACGCCGCGACGCGTCGCAAGGTAGGCAGCGAGGATAACGGCGACCGCGATCCCGACCGTTGTGAAGAACCCGTGCCAGGTAATGAGAAACGGCCCGAACTTACCGATCTCTGGGTCGATATCGATTGTGATGGCGAGCAGTGATAGCAAACTTGCGGTCCTTCTTCACGCACCTGTGCGCGGAGCGGGTGTGAAGTCCCTCCAATTCTCGGGAATAGAGGCCGCTGGTGCAATGTCGAGGGCGCTTAGGCCGTCAGCGCGCCCTGGCGTGCCGGCGCACGCTCAGCGCTGCCCTCGTCAAGCGCCGCAGACGATCGACGGCGGCGTCCTGTCGCAGCCGGCGGTGGGAATCGCGTCTTGCGATCGACACGGCCGATCGATGAGCGGCAAGCTCGACACTATCGTCGAGCGGTGAGAGCTCAGCGCTGCCGTATTTGCGCTCGACCGCCAATCCAATGATGAGGTCCGCGAGCGCCGGATTCTTGGGCAGCAGCGAACCGTGCAGGTAGGTCCCGAAGGCATTCAGGTAGCGGCATCCCTCCGTTTCGTCCTCACCGTTGTTTCCATACCCAGCGGACACGCGCCCGAGGGGCACCGCGTCACGGTCGAGGTAGGTCCGGCCGCCATGATTCTCGAACCCGACCAGGTCGCCTCGCTCCCAGTCGATCTCGATATTGCCGATGCAGCGAGGCACGTCATCGCCGGGGTGGATGGTCTCCATCGCAAAGATCTCAAGCCCGGGAAGCCGGCCGCCATCAGCGGCCTGATAATAGCGGCCCATCATCTGGTAGCCGCCACAGACTGTCAGAACAGGCATCCCGGACGCCACGGCGTCACGTATCGGTCCACCCTTCCGCTCGAGCAGGTCCTCTCCGATTCGTCGCTGCTCGCGGTCCTGTCCGCCGCCCATGAAAGCCAGGTCGTATGACTGCACGTCGAGGTCGTCGCCGAGGCCCACGTCATCGACGTCCAAAACGATGCCACGAGCCGCGCAGCGCTCACGCAGGCAGTAAATGTTGCCACGGTCGCCGTACAGATTCATGAGAGTGGGATACAGATGCGCCAGCCTCAGTGACCGGCTCGACTCGGTGCTCCCCACAGTGCTCTGCTATCCCTCCCAAAAATGCGAACGGCCCGCCAACCCCGCCAAATGCTCGCGCACTGTCAGCATAGCCGTGTACGTCGGCAACACGAACAGCCGGCAGCCCTCCGGCACGAGGGTTAGGGCGCGTTCGACCGCAAGCCGCGGATTGGGCTCCACGACGAGCATGTGCTCCAGGCCAGCGTACTTAAGGCGGAGTGCCATGTCGTCCGCCCTTCGGCCGGAGACGACGACACTGTCTACCGTCCCGGCAAGCGACTCGTAATCAACGTCCCAGATCCAGGAGATATCGCGACCGTCTGCGACATCGTCGTTCAGAAGGATGAGCAGGTGCTGTGCGCCCGACTCCGCGGCCAGCAGGCGCAAAATCTGATTGGCGCCGGCGGGATTCTTGCACAGCAGCATGTGAACGTCACGCCCTCGCACGACCATTCGCTCCTGCCGGCCGAAGGCTGCGTCGGTCCCCTCCAGGGCCGTCGTGACGGCCGCAAGCGGCAGCTGTGCAGCAAGTGCTCCAGCCATTGCTGCAAGCGCGTTGTAGACGTTGTAGAGGCCGCCCAGCGGCAGGTCGAGACTCACTCTGCCCTGCGGAGTGCTGAACTTCGCGCGGCTGACTCCGGACGGCTCGAGCTTTACCTGGGTGGCGCTGACAGCAGGCGGAATCCGCCGGCGGTTGCAGCCTGGGCAGGACCAGAGGCCGATGTGCCCGAAGTACAGGGCGGTGTACAGGTACTCGCTCCCGCAGGCGGGACACCAGCGGGAATCGGCGGCGTGCTCAGTCTCTGCGGCGTGGCTGACGTCGTCGACTCCGAAACCGAGCACCTGCCCAGACCAGACCTCGGCCAAGGAGGCGACGGACGGGTCATCGGCATTGAGAACAATGGTGGAGGAATTGTCGAGTCGCTCGAGCGCCCTCCGCCAGATGGCGGCTATGCTATCGACCTCGCCATAGCGGTCAAGTTGATCGCGAAACAGATTGGTGAAGATGACGGCCCGCGGTTGCAGCGCCGTGACAGCCTGCGGCAGAGTGGCCTCGTCGACCTCAAACACGCCGAGCCTACCGTTAGCGTTGGATAGCGTGCCGCCTACCCCTGCCCCGGCGACAGCCGTAGTAGTCAGGCCGCGCATGAGGTTGGAGCCGCTGCGGTTGTGAAGGACGTGAAACCCAGCCGCTGCTGCGGCCGCGGCAAGCATCCGGCTGGTAGTGGTCTTGCCATTTGTGCCGGTGACAACCACGGAACCATAGCCCAGCTGGCGGCAGATGTGCCGGAGTAGCTGGGGATCGATGCGCTCGGCCACAAGCCCAGGGAGCGAGGTGCCTCCACGGCCCATGCGTCGGGTCGCCAAAGCGGTCAGCTTGCCGGCGGCGACGGCCACTAGTGCACGCGCCCGCGCGCGATTGGCTGGAGACCGTCCGCTCACAGCCGCAGCGGGCGCAACCCCGGGCTTCCGCCCAGGAGGCGGTAGAGCGCTCCACGCGTCACCAGGCCGGTTACCGATCCAGAGCTGACGACCGGCAGCCCGGGCAGGCCCTCGGCCTCCATGCGTTCCAGCAGGATTGCGCCATCGTCCTCGGGCCTCGCGGGCGCGATGCCCTCGGCCGGAATCATGAGCGAGGCGGCAGGGACGTCGATGCCGCCCATAGCCATTGCTCGATCCATTCTGCCGCGGGGAAGCAGGCCAACCACTCTACCGTCACGAACCACGAGGAAGGCGACCTCATCGCGGCCCGGGGTGACGTCGTAGACAAAGCTCCTCAGCGAAACGTCTGCCGAGACCATCGGCATGTCGGCATCCATGATCTGATCGGCCCTGTAACCTCGCAGGAAGTTGAGCAGCCGCGATTGCTTCTGGGTCTGGCCGGCGGCGCGGTTAAGGAAGAGGCCGACGAAGATCAGCCAGAGACCCCCAGCGGGATCCTGCCGCAAGGGCCAGCCAGGGACCTGAAGCAGCGACAACAGGCCGGCGCCGATGAGCGCGAAGGCCATCCCACGCCCGAGCATGGCCGCGAGCCTGGTTGCGAGCCGGAAGTTCCCGGAGATTCCCCAGATTGTCGACCGCAGCAGCCGGCCGCCATCCATCGGGAACCCTGGGAGGAGGTTAAACACGGCCAGCACCAAGTTCGTCCATCCCAGCCACTCGACGAGCAGCGCGACGGGCGTGTCGACGACGAGCACAAATTGGCGCAACGCAAGGAGAAGAGCTCCGAGTACCAGGCTTACGGCCGGTCCGGCTATGGCCATCAGGAATTCAGCCCGCGCTCGAGGCGCCTCGTGGCTTATCTGTGACACACCCCCAAAAATGAACAGCGTAATACTGCGAACTGGAATGGCATAATGGCGAGCGACCATACAGTGGCCAAGCTCGTGGGCGATGACCGACAGAAAGAAGATCAGACCACCGGCAACACCGAGCAACCAGTAGGTGGCGCCGTCGCGGCTCGGGAAGACCTCAGGAAAGACCCGCAAGGCAAGCAGGCTGACGATCAGGAAGAGGGAGGCAAACCAGGAGAGGTTAACGAGGATGGGGATGCCGAGGACGCGACCAAGGGGCAGCGTTCCGCGCAAGGTTGGGTCTTTCTAACTCAATGGCAAGGGTACAGTCCCTTTCGTGATCAGTATATTCCTGCCCACTCCTTGCCGCCGGGGCCGGGTCTCCAGGCAGTGTGCGGCGTTGGTACCAGAGGCAGAGGCTAACACTGTTTTCCCTTGGCAAATACCTTCGGGGGCGTCAGGGGTACGACTGGGTTAGTGCTGAGGGCCCGAGCCGAGCTGCTTCGCGTCCGGTGCTGCAAGCTCGGCCTTCATCTTCGTGAGCTGCGCATCGACGTCCTGCTGAGCGGAGATTTGAGCGAGCTGCCTATCAACGTCGTTGCCGCCAGTAGTATCTGTCACATCCGCGAGAACACCCTGTGACACTAGGTCGTCGATTGCGCCGGCGCGGGCCTGCATCTGCTCCGTCCGATTCTTGGCGCGGTCGACGGCCATGCCAACGTCGGTCATCTCCTCAGATATCCCGGTGACGGCCTCGCCAATTCGGACCTGCGCCGACGCGGCTGAGAACTGCGCCTTGATGACTTCCTTCTGAGTTCGAAAGGATTCGACCTTCGCCGACAGCTTTGCCTCGGCATCCGCCAGCTTCTGCTCCTGCGCATCCAGCCCCTGGATCTGGGTATCGAGGTCGTTGAGTTGCTGCTGCGCCGTGGCCTTTCGTTGCAAGACGGTCCGAGCCAGGTCCTCGCGCCCGGCGGCGAGCGCCTGCCGGGCTTGGCCGTCCATGCGGTCCATGTCCTGCTTGATCTGTGCCGACTGCAGCTCCAGCCGCTTCTTCGCCGTCGTGACCTCAACAATGCCCCGCTTCACCTGCTGGAGCATCTCCAACTGCTTTTCGTAGGAGTAGTCCAGTGTCTGGCCGGGATCCTCGGCCTTGTCGAGCGCCGAGTTGACCTTCGCTTTGAAAATCGTGGACATGCGCGAGAACATACTCACCGTTGCCGTCCCCTCATACGTATGGCGACCATGATTTGCGAGCGTAGCACGGCGCCCACGGGCACGGAAGCAAGGGCGTCCGCTTCTGACGCGAGGATCAGAAAGGGATGCCCCAGAGCGCGTACCAATACTCAGGCGCCTTCTCGACCGGAAGCTCGCCGTCCATGATCGTGGAAAAGTGCAACTCTGCCGCGTTGTCTCGATGCTGAGCCGTTCCTTGCGGCACGAACGGATAGAAACTGCCCCGTTTGTAGTTGTAGACCCAATAGACGGGACGGTTGGCGGCATCCGCCTGATTCATTCGGAATACCGCGGCCAGGAGCTGCTCGCCGAAGCCCTTATCGGTCAGGGTGAGGCTGACCATGTGAATCGTCGCGACAAGATCCTCGAACAGCTTGTCTGTAAGAACGATCCAGCGATAGCCGTACTCGTCCGTCTCAGTACGAATGCTGACGCTGCTCTCCTTACTGCTCAGCTCGAGCAACTGGGTGAGCTCCTCCTCCGCCTGGCGAAAGTACGACGACTCCACGGGCCGGAAGACTATCCCCGCAGCACCCGATGCCTGCAGGTCGAGCTTGGTCTGGAGGGTGATCGATGCGGTTGCCATCGCGAAAAGCTGATCGCTCTTCGATTTCACCGGTTTTGTGCGCCCGAATAGCGTGTCCAAGAGTCCCATCGAAAGTCCTTAATGGCGCGGGCGTGCGACAGTGCTGGTGGGCTCACCCCCGCCCTCTCCCCAGAGGGAGAGGGGGCTAGAGTCTGTTTACGCGCCTTCCATTTGCCGCTGCAGCTCGCGCAGTTGTGCGAGGCGCTTTTCCAGCGAGGGATGTGTCGAGAACAGTCCTGAAAACGAGTCACCGTGGAGCGCAGGGACGATCATGAAGGCGTTCTGGTGCTCCACTTGTCTTAGATCCTGGGTCGGTATGCGCGCCATGGTGCCGCTGATCTTCACCAAGGCCGACATCAGGTGCGACGGTGCACCAGTGATGATCGCCGAGCCTCGGTCAGCGGCGAGCTCGCGGTAGCGGGACAGAGTGAGGATGAGCAGGTAGCTCACGACCCAGACAATGATCGATGCGAGGTAGATCAGAACCGTCGCACCAGCGCCGCCGTTGCGGTCATCGCGACGGTCGCCGCCCAGCCCAAGCCAGAATCCCCATTGGACGATGAATGAGGCGATAGTGGAGAAGATGCTGGCGAAGGTAATCACCGCGACATCGCGGTTCTTCACGTGCGTCAGCTCGTGTGCGAGCACCGCCTCGAGCTCGTTCTCATCGAGACGGCGCATAATGCCAGAAGTGACGCAGACGACGGCGTGCTCCGGATTACGTCCGGTGGCGAAGGCATTGGGGACGTCGGTATCAGCAACCGCTATCCTCGGCTTCGGCAGGTCGATTTGCTGACAAAGGCGTTCGATAAGCGAGTGCAACTCCGGCGCCTGATCGGCAGACACCTCGTGGGCTCCCATCGACAGCAGGACCAGCTTGTCGGAATAGAAGTACTGGACCAGCGCCATCCCTGCGACGACGACGCCGATGAACACGAGGTTGACGCGAAGTGCGAACAACAGTGCGATGAATGCGAGATAAATGACCGCCAGCAGGAGCATCACGATGGCCATACGCACCGTCAGGCCCGTGCTGCGTCCGTACCAATGTCCCGGTCTCATGGGTAGAACCTCCGTTCGCTGTCTCCATTGTAGAGCGGACCTGGCGGCGCCGTTCCCAGCTCGGGCGCGGCTTGTCAAGCCGCCCGGGAGCACTCGCGCAGACGGCTTGCTACGCGGGCGCGATTAATCGCGCCCCTACAAGCAGGGGCAATCGACCAAACACGGGCCAGGCAAGAAATGGCGCCTGAGGAGCTACGCCGACCGGGCGTGTGCCAGTGCGTCGGGGTTGAAGAGGTTTATCGGCTCGCCTGCGAGGTAGGCGCGGATAGTCTCGACGTGCGCCGCGTAGGTGCGCCGAAGGTAATCACCGGTCGCGTACCCGAGATGCGGTGCCAAGACCGTATTGGAAAGGGTGAGGAACGGCGAGTCCGCCGGCAGAGGCTCGTCGTCGTAGACATCCAGGGCCGCGCCTGCGATCCTGCGCTTGCTCAACACGTCCAACAGGGCGTCCTGCTGGATCAGCGGGCCGCGGGCAGTGTTGATAAGGTAGGCGGATGGCTTCATCAACGCCAAGTCGGAAGCGCCCACCAGCCCGCGGGTGACGTCATTGAGCTTCCAATGGACGGAGATGACATCGGAACGCTGGAAGAGATCAGCTTTGGATACCATCTCCGCGCCATGCTGCTGTGCTCGTTCCGGCGTCAGCGTCGGCCCCCAAGCAATGACTGTCATATCAAACAGGCGGCCAAACGCGGCCACGTGCCCCCCAATGCGACCGAGGCCGAGGATGCCCAGTGTCTTGCCACCGAGACTCTCTCCTATCTCGCCCTGCCAGACGCCGCCCCTCATCGCACCGTCCTCGGCCGGAATGTGCCGCATGGCCGCGATCATGAGGCCAATGGTCAGCTCGGCAGTCGGGTCGCCGCCCCCACCGCCGCTCCCACGGGCGCCGGCCATGAGAATCCCGAGCCTAGTCGCGGCGGCCATATCGATAGCGGGCTGACCAGTCCCGATGATGAGCCGGAGCCGCGGGAGAGCGGCCAACATGTCGCCGTCGATGCGGGTCCGTTCATGCATCGTGCTTAGTACATTCACATCCGCGAGGCGTTGAAGCACCTCCTCGCGTGACGCTCCACGGTCATGGTAGAAACGCACCTTCGGGCTTGCCGGCAGGTTCCTCCAATCCGCCGAAAGCTCGGCGAGCTCGAGGTAATCATCGATCACCGCAATTGTGGTCATGTGCTCAACCCTCACTCATGTGCAGGCCTATTTGCTCGGGCGCGTTAGGCGGATACCGTAATACGGCCGCCGCCAGCGAGGATGTCTCCGCAAAGACGAACTTCGCCGGCCGCGTCCGCATAGTCACCGTCGCCCCCGCTTATACGCAGGGTGAGCTCGAGCATCTCGTGCTCGTCCCCACTAACATCGTCAGTCACGATATCGGTTTTTCCTGATTCGAGTCCAGCGAAAATGCCGCCGTTTGGACCTGTCAGGGCCAGGTCAGCTTCCTCGAGCGACGCGTCCTTCGACTGACCGTAGTTGAGCGCGATAGCCCAACCCTGGGCCTCCTCGTCTCCAGGCCCCTCAAGCGAGACGTAGCGCGCGCCGTTGAGCTGACGCTGGTCCTCGATGACCTCGACCTGAAACTGGAGATTGAATTGAGGCATGGCGGCAGGCCGCCTCTACAGAACTACCCGCTGTTTACGCAGGCCCGCGATAACCGTCTCGTCCAAATTGAGGAGGCGCTGCAGAACGCCGTCTGTATCCTGGCCGATTGCAGGCGAAGGTCCCTGGATCCCGCCCGGCGTGCGCGAGAGCTTCACGGGTGTGGCGGGCATCCGAAGCGTTCCGATGACCGGGTGAGGAACGTCCACGAGCATCTCGCGCGCCGCCACCTGTGGGAGGCCCGGATACTGTTGAATGTTGTTTACAGGACCGCACGGAATTTCAAAGGGCGCAAATTCGCCGAGCCACTCAGCCGTGGTGCGCCGGCGCAGCGCCTCATTCAGGAGCGGTTCCAACTCAGCATGGTGCTCCGTTCGGAGATCGTTGGTCTCGAAGCGCGGGTCATCCGTGAGGTCGACGCGCCCAATGCTCGCGCAGAAAAGAGGCCATTGATTTTCAACCCCGGCGGTCAGTGCCAGCACGATATAGCCGTCCTTGGTAGGGAAAGCCTGGAAAGGTGTCGCGGAGGGGTGACGGCTACCGAGTGGACGGGGGATCTCGCCGGTGGCGAAATAGCGCGTGAGGGCGTTCCCGAGCAGGGCAATTTGGCAATCGAGCATGCTGATATCGATCATCTGTCCCAAGCCACTGCGCTCGCGCTCGTGCAGGGCGGCAAGCACGCCAATGGCCATGTACAGTCCGGCGGTAATGTCGCCCAGCGACACGCCAGGTCGCAGAGGTGCGCCGCCGGGCACCCCCGTAACGCTCATGAGGCCACTTTCACCCTGGACGACGATGTCCAGGGCCGGGCGCTCCCGATCCGGGCCCGTCTGGCCAAAGCCCGAGACCGCCGCATAGATTACACGCGGATTCCGGGCGGAGAGCACGTCCCAGCCAAGGCCGAGACGCTCCATGACGCCCGGTGTGTAGTTCTGGGCGACAACGTCCACCTGCTCGACGAGTGATAGGAAGAGGTCGCGACCTGCATCGGTGCCGAGGTCAATGGTGATGCTCTCCTTGCCGCGATTGAGACTGAAGAAAAAGACCGATTCGCCGTTGATCTGCGGGCCCGTAGTGCGTCCGATGTCACCGTGGGGCGGGCGCTCCAACTTGATTACCTCGGCGCCCAGGTCGCAGAGCGTCATGGTGCCGTAGGGCCCCGAGAGGAGCCATGTTAGATCGAGGATTACGACACCTTGCAGCGGACCCATCAAGCGGATCTGGCGGCATCCAGCCGCGGGACTATATCCGGCACAGCCACTGGGAACTGCTCGCCGACGGCGAGGAAGCACTCGACCACTCTTGGATCGAACTGCGAGCCCCCGCAGAGGACGATCTCCGCAGCCGCCTCGGCACGCGTGCGTGGTGGGCGGTACGGCCGCGCCGCGGTGATCGCATCGAAGGTATCCGCAACGGCAAAGAGGCGCGCGCCAATTGGAATTTCATCGCCCGCCAGACCGCGCGGATAGCCCTTGCCATCCCAGCGTTCGTGATGGGCGAGAACAATCTGAGCCGGGGCGGCAAGGAAAGGGTACGTCTCGACGAGCTTGTAGCCCTGGATCGCGTGATCTCGCATCTCCACCCACTCGTCATCAGTGAGGCTCCCCTGCTTGTGGAGGATTGCGTCGCGAACCGCGATTTTTCCAACATCGTGGAGCAGCGCACCGCGAACGATCACCTCATACTCATCACTTGCCGGATCGATCCCGATCTGGCGCGCGAGGAGGCTGGTGGAGTAAGCGACGCGATCCGAGTGGCCCGAGACTTCGTTATCACGAGCCGCGAGCGCCTGAACGAGCCCATCAATAGCCTGACTCTGCGTTTCGACAAGCTTCGCATTCGTACTCTCGAGCCGGCCGACCGTTCGATATAGCCTCCAAAAGAACACAAGCGGCCCGCACGCCAGCAGCACGAACCAAGGCTGAACGGCCCAGGCGGCGCGGGCAAGCGCCGCGATCATCAGCAACGATGCCTCCTCAACGCCCTCGGCGGCCAGCACGCGCACGAAGCCGCCGTCGAAAGCGGTGACGAACCTATGGACACCCCAGAGGAGGCCGTAGTTGACGATTGCAAAAACCACGACCGCGGGCAGAGCATCCAGCACCACCTCGGCGGATGACCCATTCCCCAGATGGCCGAACTGCGCGTGCAGCAGTTGGTTGACGGCATGCGCCGCGAGCGCGGCCAGCAAGAGCTGGGCGGTGTTGAAGCCGATTACGAACCAGGGAGGACGCTGATTGCGGGGCCGGCAGGCAATATCAGCGGCTATGACCGCCAGTACGAGGACGACAGTCTCGGGGGCGGTTAGAAGCAGGGCACCGAACAGGACAAGGGTACTCACACCACTGGTCGCCTGGCGAGTTGGTCGAACGAGCCGAAGGAAGACAAGCAGTCCCGCGAATGCAGCCAGACTGAGCAACAGAACTGTATGGGGCCAATCGAGCGCCGGCTCGCCGGCGGCAAGCCGCAGACCGCCAAGGGCGGCGATGAGCCCTGCGGCAATAACAATGGCCAAATACCACTTCGCCCGAGCAGTCACGCGGTTCCTCTTGCTAGGCGCGCATCTCGCCTGCCAAGAGCCGACAGGCCTGGTCGAGACACTCAAGGCAGCGCGCGCGGCCCAGTATCTCCATCGACTCGAACAGCGGCGGAGTGACAGCCCGCCCGGTGACAGCCACTCGAATCAGCCCGTAGAGCTCGCCACGCTTCACGCCAGCTGCCTCGGCGAGGGGCTCAATCGCCGCCTCAAGTTCAGCCGCAGACCATTCATGAACCGCGCCGACCGCTGCAAGCGTTGCATCGAGGGCCTCGGCCGCTCGGCCGGGCTCGGCTGCAAAGCGCTTGCCCAGCAGGGTCGCAAGGTCATAGTCGTACGGCTTGTGGCTGAAAAAGAAGCCCGTGAGGCCAGCGACCTCGCTCAGTAGCTTCGTTCGCTCCTGAATGAGTGGGACGATACTCCTCACAAGGTCCAAATCAAGCGGCCTCGGAACCTCGGGCGGCAGGTCCTGTTCGAGGCGCTCCGCCACATACTCGGACAGACTTACCACCGGAAGCGAGCGGATGTAGTGCCCGTTCATCCATCGCAGCTTCTCCATGTCGAAGACGGCCGGGCTCTTGTTGATTCGCTCCAAGGTGAAGTTTGCGACGAACTCATCCCGAGCGATGATGTCCGTCTTGTCGTCAAGCGACCAGCCGAGCAGCCCCAGAAAGTTGAACATGGCCTCGGGCAGGTAGCCATCTTTGCGAAACGCCGAGAAGGCTGTGTCGCCGTGCCGCTTCGAGAGCTTCTTACGATCAGGTCCCAGAATAAGCGGCAGGTGCGCGAAGACCGGCTGCTCGTATTGAAGCGCCTCGTATAGCATGACGTGCTTGGGGAAGCTTGCCAGCCACTCGTCGCCGCGAAGGACGTGCGTAATCTTCATCGCATGATCGTCAACAACGACCGCAAGGTGATACGTGGGATAGCTGTCCGATTTCAGGATGACAAAGTCGTCCTGGGACGCGTTTGCGAACACGATCTCACCCCGAATCAGGTCATGAACACGTGTCTGCCCTGCCTCCGGCACCTTGAAACGAACTACACTGCTCTCCCCGGCGGCCTCATGACGAACGCGCTCCTCATCCGTGAGCCAGCGGCAGCGGCGGTCATAATGCGGCGGCTGCTTCGTGGCCTGCTGCGTCTGCCGCATCTCATCGAGCCGATGCGGCGTGCAGTAACAGCGATACGCATGACCCGAGGCCAGGAGTCGATCGGTGGCTTCGTGATACAGCGCCAGACGCTCCGACTGGACGTAGGGCCCATACGGCCCGCCGTGACCGGGGCCTTCATCGGGCGGTATCTGGAGCCAGTCCAAGGCGTCCATCAGCGAGTCGACGGCCTCGGGGCTATAGCGTGCGCGGTCGGTATCCTCGACGCGGACGATGCATTCTCCGCCCTCGTGTCGGGCGAGCAGCCAGTCAAATATGGCGGTCCGTAGTGTACCGACGTGTGGCTCACCCGTCGGGCTCGGCGCCAGCCGCACTCGCACCGTCATGCCGGCCTCTTTACCAATAGTTCGTTACGGTAGTGCTTCTGTGCCAACCCTAGCATCTGTGCGATCGTGCGGTCGACCTCAGCGGCTCCAGACCCACGCGAGCGGAGTATGACACGCAAGGCCTCGATCAAATCGTCGGGCAGGGCGGAGCAGAGCTCAACCGGCTCATCGCGGCGAGGGCGGGTGAACCGTAGAAAGGTTGCGTGGAGAAACTGTCTTCTGAGGAAGTCGACCCCACCGCCGTAGACCGAGTCACCCGCCACCGGCGCACCGACCGCCGAGAAATGCACGCGAATTTGGTGCGTCCGGCCAGTCTCGGGCCGTGCCAGCAGCAGCGCGAAGTCGCCCATTGCAGCCAGATCACGGTATGAGGTACGCGCCTCCCGTCCGCCACGAACGACGGCCATCCGTTGCCTCTGGGCAGGATCGCGACCGATCGGGGCGTCGATTACGCCCTCCTTCGTCGCCATCCTCCCTTTGACCAGCGCGACATAGCCCTTCTTAATGCTGCGAGACTCGAACTGCGCCGCCAGGCTCGCCATGCCCAGCTCGCTCTTAGCCACCATCAGCAGACCACTTGTATCGAGGTCAAGGCGGTGGACGATTCCGGGGCGTTGCGTCCCGCCGATGCCGGGTAGGTTCGGGTAGCGGGCGAGCAGCGCATGGACGATCGTGTGCGCGGCATGGCCCGGTGCGGGGTGCACCGCGATGCCCGCCGGCTTATCCACGACCAGCATGTCCTCGTCCTCGTAGGCGATGCTCAACGACATCTCCTCGGGGATCAGGTCAGAGGGGACGGGCGGCGGGAGGTCGACGCGTACGTCGTCGCCTGCCTGCACTCGATAGGAGGGCCGCGCCAGCCGCCCGCCGACTCGCACGCTTCCCTCGAGGATCAGACCCCGCGCGCGCGTGCGCGAAATAACCTCGATCTGGTCCGCGACGTACTGGTCGAGGCGTTGGGCTGCGCCCTCGTGCTCGGCGAGTGAAACGCGAAGGACAACCGGCGCGTGCTGCTCGCTCACGGGGTCTGTTGCCGGCCTCGATCGTCCCGGAAGACCAGGAACCAGACGAGAATCGCGACACCAATCACAATCGATGAGTCGGCGACGTTGAATGCGGGGTAGTGTGGGAACTGGATGAAATCCGTCACGCTCCCAAACGCGAGCCGGTCGATAAGGTTGCCAATGGCGCCCCCGAGTTGGAGCCCGAGCGCCACGCGCAGGAGCGGATGCTCGAAGGGCGGGTAGAAGAAGAAGAGGAGGATAGCAGCCAAGCCGATCAGGCTGGTCAGGATGAGGAAGGTTGTCTGGTCTTGCAGGATGCTGAAGGCCGCCCCGGTATTTGAAGCACGGGTGAGGTGGACGGGCCACGCCTCTGACGGCCAGGATTGATAGAGCTCAAGCGAGCGGTCAATCAGCCGCTTGCTCACTTGGTCGAGCAGGATGACCAGTGCCGCGATACTGACGAAGACTGCCCACTGTGCGGGCCCAATGCTGTGCCGCCGCTTGTCCGACGGCGGCGCTCCGGCAGCGTCGAGTCGTTCGCGGACGCCGCTCGATTCCTCGGTCATCAGCCCGAGCATAGCATCGCCGTCGAGCCGGTTCAAAGCGGGAGAATCGGGGCGTTGCCGCTTCTTGTTGTGTGACATTTTCCGCTTTTGCTACCGTGGCCGTAAAGGGGCCCACTAATGGGCGGAATGGGGGTTGGCTGATGCAAGATGCGGCGGTCGGCAATTCTGAGCGTGCACCCGCACCTCTCGACGGGCTACTCGTCGCGGACTTTTCGCGAGTGCTGGCCGGCCCGCACTGCACGATGATGCTTGGCGACCTCGGCGCTACAGTCATCAAGGTCGAGAGCCCGGACGGCGATGACACCCGTGGCTGGATCCCGCCCGAACGCGACGGCGTGTCCAGCTACTTCTTGGGCGTCAACCGCAATAAGCGGTCGATCACGCTCGACCTCGCCGACGCTGAGGATTGCGCCCTGGCTCAGGAGCTGGCCGCGCGCGCCGACATTTTCGTTGAGAACTTCAAGCCGGGCGGGCTGAAGCGCTTCGGTCTCGACTACTCACCGGTCCGTGAGCGGAATCCGGGCATCATCTACGGGTCGATCAGCGGGTTCGGGTCTGCGGGTGGCGCGGCATTGCCAGGGTACGACGGACTGGTACAGGCGATCTCCGGGCTCATGAGCCTCACGGGCGATCCAAGTGGCCAGGCGTACCGCGCAGGCATACCTGTGTTCGACATTCTCGCTGGGCTGCATGCGACGATTGGTATTCTGGCGGCTCTGAACCATCGCTCGCAAACCGGGCAGGGACAGCATATCGAGGTGAGCCTGCTCGCATCGGCGCTTTTCGGCCTGGCGAACCATAGCTCGTCGTACATCGCGGGCGGCGTCGTTCCATTTCGAATGGGCAACGGCCACCCAAGCTTGTTCCCCTACGAGCCATTCCCGACAGGAAGCGGAGAGTTGTTCATCATCGCGGGCAACGACGGGCAGTTCCGCAAGCTCTGCGAGGTCCTGGGCGCGACGGAGCTACCGGAGGATGCGCGCTTCTCGCGGACTGAGGACCGAAACCGCAACCGCGAGCTGCTCCGGCCGCTGCTCATCGAACGGCTGAGCACACGCAGCGCCGACGAGTGGTTTGGCGCGCTCACCGCCGCCGGTCTGCCCTGTGGGCCGATCAACACGGTAGATGGCGGGTTTCGCTACGCGGCGGGCCTTGGACTCGAGCCGATCGTGGAGGTGGGAGAAGGCGATCGGGCTGTGCCCACTGTGCGCCACCCAATCACTTTCTCCGCCAGCCCGCCACGCTACGAGCTGCCGCCGCCTGCGCCTGGACAAGACAGCACGGCGATCCGCGCCTGGCTCGCCCAACCAGCCGTGGCCAGATGACTTCCGGCATGCCATTGGACAGCACACCCAAGGACAACACACCCAAGCGCGCTCTCGTCGTTGCGGCGCACCCCGACGACCCAGACTTCGGGGCCGGCGGGACGGCGGCATTGTGGACACGGGAAGGTTGGGAGTTCTTCTACCTTGTGTGCACAAACGGCGCCAAGGGAAGCAGCGACCCCGAGACGAACCCTGAGAAACTGGTGCGTGACCGACAAGAGGAGCAGCGCAGAGCAGCCCAGGCACTGGGTGTTACTGACGTCTTTTTTCTGAATCACGAAGACGGAGAGTTGTCTCCCAGCCGCGAGCTGCTTGGGGAGGTCGTCTGGCATATCCGGAAGGTCCGCCCGGATGCCGTCTTCACTCATAGCACCGACATGCACGTCAGCACCCGCTGGATCAACCATATGGACCACAGGACCACGGGGCTCACGGCGGTCGACGCCGTCTATCCCACCGCACGAGATGCCCTCAACTTCCCCGAGCACTTGGCCGAGGGTCTCGCGACGCACAAGGTCCGTTGGATCTACATCTGGGGTGGCAACCAAGCCACACTTGACGTGGATATCACTGACGTCATGGACCAGAAGGTGCAGGCTCTGCTCCTCCATCAAAGCCAGTTTGGCGCGCGCGAGGGATTTCTGCAGCGGATGAAGGAGCGTTGGGCGGATGAGGACGGGCGTTTTCGCGAGAAGTTCCAGGTCGTCGAGCTGCAAATGTGAACGACTCCCACGCGCACGATGCGGGCGAGCCCGCGGATTCGCGCGTTCGGTTCTGCCCGATGTGCGCGTCCGCGCTCGCAGCTCGCGAAGTCTTTGGGCGTGTCCGCTCCGCCTGTCCAGCCTGTGACTACGTGCATTTTGAGGACCCGAAGGTCGCTGTTGGCGTCGTTGCCGAACGCGACGGCGAGATCCTGCTCACCAGGCGCAACCACGAGCCGAAGATGGGGTGCTGGTCATTCCCATCGGGCTTTGTCGACGCCGGGGAAGATGTGCAGGTAGCTGCCATTCGCGAGGCCCTGGAGGAGACGGGGATCCCCGTCGAGCTGGACGGGCTGTTGGGCGTTTACCAGGAAAGCGGAAGCCGTGTCGTCTACATCGCCTACGCGGCTCGCGCCGGCGGGGGCGAGCCAGTGCCAGATGCGGAGTCCATGGAGGTACGATTTTTCTCCGCAGACGCTCTGCCCGAACTGGCGTTTCCACACGATGGGGAGATCCTCTCTGCCTGGCGGAAAGGCCAAAGGCGCCGTGCCTAAGGGTCTGACACTCCGCCTAAAAGCTGAGGCTGAGCGTCTCGGTTTCGTCGCCTGCGGAGTCGCGGACGCCGTCTCTCTTCCCCAGACTCGGCGGCAATTCGAGGACCGGATGGAGCGTGGATTTCTTGAGGGCCTTCCCTGGATGGACCGGACGCGCGCCGAGCGCGCGACGACCCCGGAGTTGCTGCTGCCTGGGGCTCGCTCAATCGTGACTGTCGCAGCTGCCTACGAGCGCGAAGAGGGAAGGCCGCAGGCCCGCGGTCAACTCCGCGGGCGCGTCGCTCGGTACGCGTGGGGTCGCGACTATCACCGAGTTTTGAAGAAGCAGCTGAAGCGCGTGTGCGAGTACCTCGACACAGAGGCGCCTGGCTCCCGGTCGAGGATCATGGTCGATTATGGTCCGCTTGCCGAACGAGCTTACGCCGCGGGCGGCGGCCTGGGCTGGTTTGGCAAGAGCACCAATCTGCTGTTGCCGGGTATCGGCTCTTGGGTGCTACTTGGCGAGATCCTAACTACTGTTGGGCTTGAGCCCGACGTTCCGCTGCGGAAGACGTGCGGCGCCTGTCGCCGCTGTGCCGATGCCTGCCCAACAGGGGCGATTGTCGACGGCTACCTGCTGGATAACCAGCGCTGCATCTCCTATCAAACGATTGAGAACCGCGGACCCATCCCTCGTGAGCTGCGCCCGCTCATCGGCGACTGGCTGTTCGGGTGCGACATCTGCCAGGAGGTGTGTCCCGTCGGGCGCAGCTCGGTGACGCTGGCAATGGACGGGCTCGAGGGGACCGGAGACGAGTCGCGATCCCCGCAGCTTCTCCCGCTCCTGGACTTGGATGACAACGCGTTCCGTGAGCGATTCGCGGGACGGGCAATCATGCGCGCAAAGCGCGACGGTTTGATTCGGAACGCCTGCGTGGTGCTCGGCAACCTTGGCAGCGCGCATGCCATTCCCGCCCTGACGCGTGCCCTGCATGACCGTTCGGCTCTCGTCCGCGGACACGCGGCGTGGGCGCTCGGGCGAATCGCTACCTCTCTCGCCGTGCAAACGCTGAGAATCGGACTGGATGAGGAGCCGGATGGTTGGGTGCGCGAAGAGATTGAGGCTGCGCTCAGCTCGGTACACGACACCTTTTCCCGATAATGTCATAACAGTGACAGACAACCGCCTTGACCTTGGTTGTTATGAAGTCGTAATATGTGCAGGAAATCACAATCGAAATTTACGGGAGCTACTCTTCATGCAGAGCACCCCTCCGCGAAACTGCCCACGCTGCCGCGGTGCAATGATCATGGAGCGCGACTGGTACGGCTCTTACAGCACATGCATCGCCTGTGGATTCGTCCACGAGGTCCTGAGCTCCCCTCCAATCGATCTTCCCGGCGACCAGCCCGGCCCCGGACGCCAGCGTCGGCGTGAGCCATCGCACGGCCGTCTGCGCCTCTAGCTGCCAACTCAGACCGTAATAGCATCTCTTCGACCCGACACAGGGGCCGCACGATCGGGCTTGGGCTTTCCGCCATTCCGTGCCGCTTAGCGGACCACCCATCGGTCGCGTGGCGGGCCGTCCATGGATGAACCGGGGCGCAGATGCGTCGTCGGACTGAGTTGCGCTCGGGCATAGCACAAGTCCGTAGGCTTCATCCATAGACTTCATAGATATGCCTGCAATAGGCTGATGGGCAGGAGGTACACAGATGGCGCAAATTGAAGCGGTTCCGCTTGATGTGGCGTTGAGCAGCCGGACCAAGAAGCAACCCAGCGCACGCACTTTACGCACTCGAGCACTCGAAGTCGACGCTGAAGCAGTAGTCAAGGCTATCAAAGACCGAGGCGCGGCACAGATCGACTTCTCACAAGACGACGTAAATTCCGAGCGATATCTATCCGGCCTACGATCGGCACTTACACGTAAGGGCCACCGGTCGATCCTGCTGCAGAAGAAGCGCGGGGCACCGCAAGCGGTGGCCTGGGAACTTCGCGAAGAGGACAAGACGAGGGTTGAGAAGCGCCGCCGAACGGGGGCTCGATTGGGTCAGGTTGCGAAAGCTCGAGCCGGTCAAAGACGACGAGCTCGATAGAGCGGGCTCAGCCGCCCGCGGCTACTGGTTCTGCCGGCGTCGCCTCCGGTGCAGCCAGGAGGCGGCGAAGGTAGACGCCAGTGAAGCTCCCAGGCGCCGCAGCAACCTGCTCGGGAGTGCCAGCGGCGATGATCTCACCGCCGCGATCGCCGCCGTAGGGACCGAGATCGATCAACCAATCCGCACACTTGATCACGTCGAGGTTGTGCTCGATTACGACGACGGTATTGCCCGCGTCCACCAGCCGTTGCAACACCTGGAGCAGATGCCTGGTGTCCTCAAAGCTCAGCCCGGTGGTTGGCTCATCGAGAATGTAGAGCGTCCTACCGGTGGAGCGCTTCGAGAGCTCGGTCGAGAGCTTGATCCGCTGGGCCTCGCCACCCGAAAGCTGCGTGGCCGGTTGACCCAGGTGGATATAACCGAGACCAACTGCCGAGAGGGTTGACAACTTGGCGCGAAGCCGCGGCTGGGCCTGGAAGAACTCCAGTGCCTCGTCGACGGTCATGTCGAGCACTTCGGCTATGTTCTTGCTCTTGTAACGAATCTCGAGGGCCTCACGGTTGTAGCGGCTCCCCTTGCAAACCTCGCAGGCCACAGTCACATCGGGTAGAAAGTTCATCTCGATAATGGTGTAGCCCTCGCCTCTGCAGGACTCACAACGGCCGCCCTTCACATTGAAGGAGAATCGCCCAGCGCTGTAGCCGCGAGCACGCGCTTCAGGAATTGAGGCGAACAGCTCTCGGACAGGAGTGAAGGTGCCCGTATAGGTGGCAGGATTGGAACGGGGTGTTCTCCCGATCGGCGATTGATCGATGTCCACGACCTTGTCGACCTGCGCCAGCCCGTCGATGCCGTCACAGAGTCCTGGTCGCTCGCGGCTGCCGTACAAGACCTGGGCGACCTTCCGGAAAAGGATGTCCTCCACGAGGGTGCTCTTGCCAGATCCGGACACCCCCGTGACGCAAACGAACTTGCCCAGCGGAATCTCCGCATCGATGCTCTTGAGATTGTTCTCGTGTGCGCCTCTGACCACAATCGACCGTCCGTTTCCCGGTCGGCGCTCAGCTGGCACTGGGATCGAGCGGCGGCCCGAGAGGTAGGCGCCCGTGATCGATTGCTTGCTTGATTCGATCGCGTCGATCGGGCCGGCGGCAACCACATAGCCGCCATGCTCCCCCGCTCCCGGCCCCATGTCGACAATCCAATCGGCCGCGCGCATCATCGCTTCGTCGTGCTCAACGACAAGGACCGTATTGCCGATATCCCTAAGCCGGCGCAGGGTGGTAATCAGCCGCTCATCATCCACCGGATGGAGCCCTATGGAGGGCTCATCGCAGACGTAAAGAACGCCCATGAGGCTGGAACCAATCTGTGTAGCCAGCCGGATGCGCTGCCCTTCACCACCGGACAGGCTGCTGGCCGAGCGCTCCAGCGTTATGTAGTCGAGGCCCACGTCCACGAGGAATGTCAGCCTGGCTCGAATTTCCTTAAGGATCCGGTCGGCGATGATTCGCTCCCGCTCGGTGAGCAGGTCCGGCGAGCTATCGAGTGAATCGAGCCAGCCAACGCCAGCGGCGGTATTCATCTTGGTAACTTCATAGATGTTGAGTCCCGCGACCGTGAAGGCGAGCGCCTCTGGGCGCAATCGCTTGCCCGCGCAGACAGGGCACGGAATCGAGGTCATGTAGCGCTCGATCTCGGTGCGCACGAAGTCGGAGTCGGTCTCCTGATACCGGCGCTCGAGATTCGGGAGCACCCCCTCGAATTCGGTCTCGTAGGTTCGCTGATGGCCGTGGTGGCTCATGTAGCGCACCGGGATGGCGCGGCCTTTTGTGCCGTGCAGGAGGATCTCCATCTGCTCTTCCGTAAGATCGCGCACAGGCTGGCTGGCCGAGAATCCGTAGGCAGCGGCCACCGCTTCCAGCAGACGCCCAAACCAATGGCTCGTCACACCCGTTCGCGACCACGGCTGAACGGCGCCAGCGGAAAGCGAAAGGTCCCTATTCGGGATCACGAGTGACGGGTCGATCTCCATCTTGACGCCAAGCCCGGTGCAGGCGGGACATGCACCGTGTGGAGAGTTGAACGAGAAGTCGCGGGGCGCGATCTCGCCCAGTGAGATGCCGCAGTCAACACAGGCGAAATGCTCAGAGAACAGGCGCTCCTCTGCCTTCGCACCATTCTTGGCATCTGGTGGGTCGTGGCCTTCGATCGCGACCAGCACCATGCCGCCGCCGACCTTCAGGGCCTGCTCGACAGAGTCGGCCAACCGGGTGGCCGCGCCCTCAGCCCCATCGTCCGCGGCGATCAGGCGGTCGACGACGATCTCGATGCTGTGGCGCTGATTCTTATTGAGACTAAACCGTTCGTCGAGCTCTCGGATGGTTCCGTCCACGCGCGCCCGCACGAAACCTGCCCGTCGCGCGTCCTCCAGGACCTGGAGGTGCTCGCCCTTGCGGTCGCGGATGACGGGAGCGAGGATCATCAGGCGCCGCCCGGCCGGGATCGCGAGCATGGCGTCCACGATCTGCGTCACTGTTTGGCGGTCTATCGCACGTCCGCAGCGGGGGCAGTGCGGACGGCCTGACCTCGCGAAAAGGAGGCGCAGATAGTCGTAGATCTCCGTGACGGTGCCGACGGTCGATCGCGGGTTCTTGCTGACGCCCTTCTGATCGATTGAAATCGCGGGCGACAAGCCCTCGATGTAATCGACCTCGGGCTTTTGCATCTGACCGAGGAACTGTCGCGCGTAGGCGGAGAGCGATTCGACGTAGCGCCGCTGGCCCTCCGCATAAATGGTGTCGAATGCCAGCGAGGACTTACCTGAGCCCGAGACACCTGTTATGACAACGAGCTTACCGCGAGGGATCTCGATCTCGATGTTCTTCAGATTATGCTCGCGTGCTCCGCGAACGATGATCGAATCGAGTGGCACGAAGGGCTCCTGGAACTAATGTGCTGAGCGTTTATTCTAGCATTGCGGCGTAAGCAGGTCATGCTGACCTGAGACCGCAACGGGAAGAGACACGCGACTACTGGAGAGGATCGCTATGGTCGACAAGTTATCTAACGATGAGATCGCGAAGGCCCTGGAGACGCTGCCGGGATGGTCGCGAGAGGGAGACGAGATTCGCAAGCAGTACAGCTTTAACGACTTCCTCGGATCAATTGCCTTTGTCAACGCCGTCGCCAAGCTGGCTGAGGATGCCCAGCACCACCCCGATATCACGATCAATTACAACAAGGTATCCCTGGCACTGACAACCCACGATGCGGGGGGCCTCTCCGAGCGAGATGTTGCGCTGGCCTCACGGGCTGATGCGGCTGCGAAGCACTGAGTCGCCGTGTCCACACCGACGATGTGCGGCGGGGGTGAACAGAGCCGAGCAATGCTCGGCTCTGGGCATCGGGACCAACAGGTGGGGGAAGTTGCCGGCTTCAGGCGATAGCCTGAGCCCGGACCTTCTCGAAACAGGAGCTGCAGTAGACAGGGCGCTCGAGGCGCGGCACGAACGGAACGGTTGTCGACGAGCCGCAACTCGCGCAAATAACCTCCGTCATCTCGCGGGTTCCGGTAGACCCGGCCGCCCGTTCCCGCCGCCGATTGGACCGGCAGGTGGGGCAACGCTGCGGCTCGTTCAGCAGGCCCTTCTCCAGATAGAAGCCCTGCTCTCCCGCGGTGAAAACGAAGTCTCCGCCGCAGTCACGGCAGGTCAGGGTTTTGTCCTCGAATGCCAACGTGACTCCTCCTTGAATGAAAGCGAGGTCACGACGCCCGATGCCTCTCGTGGCCACTGCGCGGGAGTATACGGAATCATTAACAAAGAATCAAGCACTCGTTATAGAATTTCAAACTCCTGTCAAGAATTCCTAGCGTTGCTGCCTTCCTCGCCGGTTGGACACTCCCCGCGGGCGGCCTGGGTTGCGGTAGTCAGGCGCCTCAATCTCAACGAATAGACTCACTTTGTCGTCGTAGAGGCGCGACCGCAGGGCGGCGGGCAACTCGTCACTCGGGTGGACCGTAATGACCGTGGGGAGCTTGGCATTGTAACGATGGTTGAGGATCTGAAAGAGTTTCTCCTGCGCCCAGGCAGTGTCGCTGTGAACGCCGAGGTCGTCCAGCACTAAAAATCCGCACGTCCGAACACGGTCAAAATACTCGTCGCGCAACCGCGCGCCCTGACCGCCGCCACGCAGTCGGTCAAGCAGGTCGGGTACGGCAACGAACATATGGGCGTGGCCGGCCTCGCGCTGCTGATGAGCCACCGCGGCGGCAAGGTGGGTTTTGCCGCACCCGGTCTCACCCGCAAGAACCAGCCAGCCCTCGGGACGGCTTGCGAAGTTACGGGCGATTGTGAAGGCCTGCTGCAATTTCCGAGCGACGCTATCTGGAAGGTCGGGGCCGGTAGCCCGGTAGTTGAAGGTGGCAAATGTCATCTCACGCAGTAGTGGCAGTGTCAGTGGGTCATCTCGATCGGCCGCTTCGTCGGGTCCCATCTCCAGGAGGAAGACGTTTGACAGCGCGGGATCCGCTAGCCGGCTACGCAGCCGGTCATCCAGCTCATCGATCGTAGTTCCAAGAGTCAGGACCGTTGGTAACGCAAGGTTGAAGCGATGATTGATGATCTGGTAGAGCTTTTCCACCGCCCACGGCGTCGCGCTCTGTGAGCCGAGGTCGTCCAGGATCAGCAATCCGGCATTCCGTACTTGGTCGAAGAGACGATCATACGGCACTTCGCTATTGGGCGCGAAGCTGGTTCGCAGATGGTCCAGTAAGTCGGGGACGACCATGAAGAGCGCGGACTTTCCCGCTGCAATTACCCGGTTGCCAAGGGCGGCCGCCAAGTGTGTCTTGCCACTGCCGCTGGGGCCGGTTAGAACTAGCCAGCCCTCGGGCTGCTCGGCGAAGCGGCGTACCGCCGCGACGACACGCTCATAGCGATCCTGCTGCGCGGGACTGGCCCCGTGGCCCCGCGGCGCCAGATTCTCAAACGTGTACCGGCTCAGGGCGCCAAGATTGCTATAGCGACGGAGGCGATGCTCACGCTCCGCTTCAGTCTCCTTAAGGACGCACGCACATGGTACGGCGCGGCCGAAGTCCGGGTGGCCGAACGGAAGATCGCGACGCAGAAAGCCGAATCCACCACAGCGCGGACAGATAGGGCTGTCACCGTCAGCGGCCGCGATCCACGATGCGGCGGTACGATCCACCGAGGGCGCGCCGGCCCCGATCTCTGGCACCGACTGCAGCAGGTCCTCCAAACGTTTCATAATCCGGTCCTTCGAGCTTCCACCGTTCCAGAATCCGCGAGATGTAGCGCCAGCTTCGGCGGTTGTTGGCGACCGCTTCCCTAAAAGCGGCTTCAATCCACGGCCGTGGGTACTGACCCTCTGCCTCCTCGAGCTCATCAAGAAGGAGCGGCGGCAGAGATCCGATATTTTCTTCGTACAGCGCGTAGATGTTTGGCTGTTCGGTAGTCGCGAGCGCCTCGCTGTCTTCCACCTCGGCCGGCTGAACTAGCAGGCCGCGGTTCGCCGCGACTCGCCGCGCCGCCTCCGTATTGAGCGCGTAGAGCGATGCGCCGGCCTCCGTGCGGCCTACCACAAGCAGCGTGCCGCGCGTAAGGGCGTTCGCGAGGCCGTTGCGCAAACCCATTTCTGCATTTGCTCCCAAGCGGCTGAGGGCCTTCATTAAGGGGCGCTCCTGCTCGAGGGCGGCTTCAGAGACGCAGCGAGGACTGCCTGATTTGCGGCTCAGGGCGAAGAAGGCGTAGACGGTAACAAGCAGTTCTCGGGGATCCGCGATTTCGGGCAGCAGTATGGAGAAGAAGGCGTTGGGTATCACCGTCGCCCGCGACCCGGTCGGAAATCCAGCAAAGCTAGAGGATGGGTTAGGTAACACGGTTTAAGGTTGCCCCTCTGGTCGTATTCACTGGCTATAAGGCGCCATGTCCTCAAATCTCGCAAAACGGTTCAGGAAGCGCAGTTCCGCTATGCCAGTCGGTCCGTTGCGGTGCTTGGCGATGATGATCTGCGCAATGCCGGCAGGGTACGCGCGGCCGGGTGATTCAGGATGCGCCTCCTGCCATTCCTCCCGCTGTACGTAGGCATCCTCGCGGTAAATGAAGAGCACGACGTCGGCATCCTGCTCGATACTTCCGGACTCCCGCAGGTCACTCAGCATCGGGATATGCGGCTGGCGAGACTCCACCGCTCGCGACAGCTGCGACAATGCCACGACGGGCACAGAAAGCTCGCGGGCCATCTCCTTAAGGGACCGGGAGATAAAGCTGATCTCCTGGACGCGATTCTCCCCGAAACTGGAACCGCTATGCATGAGCTGCAGATAATCCAAAATCACCAGGTCGAGGCCACGCTCAGCGGACAGGCGCCGCAGCTTTGAGCGCATCTCCGCGACGGACAGGACCGGCGTATCGTCGATATAGATCTCCAGCCCGGACAAGCCACCGATAGCATCGTTCCTGCGCCGTTCTTCGATCTCTGTATGCTCTCCCAGGCGCAGCCTTGTCGAATCGATGCTCGCCTCGCTCGCCAGCATGCGCTGCGCCAATTGCTCGCCTGACATCTCGAGCGTAAAGATGGCAACCCGCGCATGCTGGCCGGCAGCCGCGTTTCGAGCGAAGTTGAGGCCGAGGGCGCTTTTCCCCATGCTGGGCCGCGCCGCGAGAATGATCAGGTCTGACCGCTTTAATCCGCCCAGTTGCGTGTCCAAATCGATGTAACCCGTGCGAATGACGCTCGGCGCCGATTCGGCACTTGGGATTGGCTCTAGGTAGCTCTCAAGTAACGATCTGATGTGAACGAAATCCCGAAGGGCCTCACCGCTCCTCAGGGCCATGAGCATCGTCTCTGCCCGACCGAGCACGGAGTCGAGGTCCGGCCCACCCTCATATGCGGCCTGCGCCATCCTACCGGCGGCGCTGATCAAGCGCCGGTAGACCGCATCGCGTCCGACAATGCGCGCGTAGTCCTCGACACCGACGGTCGTTGGGAGATCGGACACAAGCTGTGAGAGGAAGGCGTGACCGCCGGCAGGCTCGAGCCGCTCGCGGCGTGCGAGCTCGTGCGAGACCGTCACTTCGTTCATCGCCTCGCCGCGGCCCCAGAGGCTCAGGCAGGCATCGTAGACCCAGCCGTTTTTCTCGCGGAAGAAGTCATCCGGCTTCAGGATCGCAGAGACGCTGAGGATGGCATCGCTATCGACAAGAAGCGATGCAATGACCGCCTCTTCGGCCTCTATGTCATGTGGCGGCAGCCGCTCAAGAACCATTTGCTCGCCGCCCGGCGGTCGGTTCGCGGGTCATGGAACCTGTGTATCCACGACCATCGACCTACAGCCAAAGGTCGATCGCTACTCCTCAGCCACGACCGTTAGGTCGACGCCCGCGTGGACGTTGCGCGTCATCCGGATGGAGACATGATATTCACCGATCTCGCGAATCGGCTCGGCGAGCTCGATCTTGCGGCGATCGAATTCCTCTCCGGTGAGCTTCGTGAGCTCCTCCGCTATATCGCCCGCTGTTATCGATCCATAGAGGCGGCCCTGCTCGCCAACGCGCGCACTAAGCGTGATGGCCATGCCGGTAAATTTGTCGAGCTGCTTCTGGGCCTCGCCGTCCAGAGCCGCCTGGTGTTTCTCCTCGACCCTCGCCAACGCCGAGGCATGCTGGATAGCATCAGGCGTGGCCGGTGCAGCGATATTTCGAGGGAGCAGGTAGTTGCGGGCGAATCCGTTTTTCACGGCCTTTATCTCGCCCACCTGGGCGGTTCCTGGCACGTCTTCGAGAAAGACGACTTTCACGTTTATTCTCCCTGGCGCGGCCGGCGGTGCCGCTCTGTGTTAGGATGACCCGCAAACCGATGTGTTATCAAATTAACATGGTCGCGCGGGGTTCGCACAGGTGAGTCTACTCGACTTCGCCCTCGGGGATCGAGCCGGCACCTTCTTGCTCACATTCTGTCTTCTCGTCACCGCCATGGCGATTATCTCCGCGATCATCGACATCCCGCTTCGCGCCCTACACGAGGCCGGCTATGTGCGGCGCCCATTCGTCCGCCGGGTCCTTCCTGTGGGGATCCTGCGCGCGCTGAGCGCCGCAGCGATACTTGCAGCATTCCTGGGCGCGGGCGCGCAGACGTATATCGCGAGCTCGCCGGATGAGATCCTGGGTGATGCGCTGGTTCTTTGGGCGGTCACCAACCTTGCCTTCTTTGCCGGCGTCGGACTCTGGGGGTTCTCAGGCCCGCTCACCCGTCATTGGGGCCTAAGCCTGGGCGCCTTCGGTCTTGGAGTTGCGGCGCTGTTCCTGCTGCTGGCGGCCGTGCTCCAGCTCCCATTCACAGCAGCAGGGGCTCTTCTCTCGGTACCAGCCCGCGCGATGTTCGCAGGAATTGCGGGCGGAATCCTTGTGGCGGTTGGCGTCTGTCTGGCGTCGGTTCTGGCGCTTGCAGCGCACATAGCGAACGCAGCGTTCGTGCTCGTCTCGGAACACCGCCGGCACGCTGACTCCCTGACGTCTGATTGGAACATCGCGCGACGGCTGCACTTTCGTAGATTTCGCGCGGCGCGACGGACTGTTTCGACGGGCGCCGAGGAGACGCGGGACTGAGGCGGTCGGGCACCGAGAAAGAGCCGCTACGGGGTGGCGGACGGCACGGCATCGGGCTCAGGTGACGCACTCGGCTCCTGGAGGCCGTCGATGAGACGAAAGTCGGTCTCGTCCAAGGGAATCAGCTCGCCCCTGCGGTACGAGCCCCAAAGATCGAAGATCTGCTGTTTGTGAGGGCGCTTGCGGCCGATTGGGCAGGACTCCCAGTCGGCGAGCGTCTCGTCGCAGTATCCGCCGCGGCGTTCACCGCACTTGGGCTGCAGGTACTTGCCGAGCTCGGGAAAACGCCGGTTCACCTCGGCGCGCAACAGTGACGCGACCTTGCGAAACTCCCACTGCGCGCGAGTGCAGAGGCGAATGTCGCAGATGTGCAGCAGCTCGGCGAAGTTGACGGTCACCTTGAAATTTGTGGACGTCGCATTGGGCAGCACGAAGCGCGCGTCCTCCGCCGGCACGCCGGAGGCGACGAGCGACTCGTACATTTCACCAATCTCGGCGAACAGCCCCTCGACCTTCGCGCGCATCCCTGCCCGCTCGACTGTGTCGGGAATCGTGTAGGGGAAGGTCGCCCGTTTGAAGGTCACATAGCGCTGGCTCTGTTGCTCGAAGCTGATGCCTGTCCGGTGGCGGACAAACTGGTGAGAGAACGTGCGGCTAACGCCGGCGATCAGGAACTCAAACCAGACCTGCTCCAACGGCGACCCGTGCCCGGTCTTCAGCCGCTCCTCGACGAAGTCAAGCATCTGCTCGTGGGTTATCCGTTCGTCTTCAACACGGTCCGCGATTTCGAGCGGTGTCAGCGACGAGTAGCAGGTTCGGTAGGCGATGTAGAGGGAGCGGATCGGGTCGTGGGAGTGGTCGAGCAGTCGCACCTGGATGGGCATGGGAGTTGGCCCCTTAGCACTTGGTTTTGCTGCTTACAGTCTAGCTGGGTGGGAAGCCGATGGCTCGTGCGTTATGTCGCATACTAGCATTGCCGCGCCCGCTGCCCATTAGGGGTCGATTGTGATTGACAGCACAAGCGGGGCAGTGGTAGGTTTTGCCTGCCGGAGAAGGCAGCGCCTGGAGGGGCCGGCATCGATGTCGGAGCTACTCAACAACTGGGTCGCCGTCATCGTTGCCGCGATAGCCGGAATCGTCCTCGTCACGACGGCGCTCATCGGCAACTTCCTGCTGGCGCCGAAATCTGCTTCCCGCGCAAAGCAAACCGCATACGAGTGCGGCATGCTGCCGATCGGCCGCAGCGTGGGCCAGGTTCACGTGCGGTACTACCTGTTCGCGATATTGTTCCTCCTGTTCGATGTTGAAGCGGTGTTTTTGTTCCCGTGGGCCGTGACCTTCCTCGGCTCGGGGCAGGCCGCCTTCTACGAGATGGTGCTGTTCATCGTCATCCTCGCGGGCGGTCTCGCCTACGCCTGGAAGAAGGGGGTCCTACAATGGCGCTGATGGGACAATTACGCGGACCCTGTGCGCGCGGGCGGGGCTGCGGGATGCGGGTCCCAAACGAGGGAAATCATGGCTGAATCCGATGGCACGACCGCAACCCGCCTCGAGACGCCCACTCGCGAGGTGGAGACGGCTCCGGCACCGGCACCCGAGCGCGCCCCGAGCGCACCCGAAGCACCGCCGCGATATGTACCCGACTTCAGTCCAGAGCAGGAACGACTGCGGCCGGTCGAGATTACGAACGGAAGCGCTCTCTATCGACAAGTACTGCCCGGAATCCTGCAGATGCCTGCCGATCTTGTGTTCGCCCTCGCGCGCAAATCAAGCCTTTGGCCGATGCAGTTCGGACTCGCATGTTGTGCGATAGAGATGATTGCGACGTTCATGTCCGACCACGACCTCGACCGTTTCGGGATCGTGCCGTGGCCATCTCCGCGTCAATCGGACGTGATGATCGTCGCCGGGACCGTCACGAAGAAAATGGCGCCCGCGGTGAAACTGCTTTACGAACAGATGCCGAATCCCAAGTGGGTTATCTCAATGGGCGCCTGCGCAACAAACGGCGGGCCGTATACACAGTACGACCGGGTCGTGCAAGGCGTGGACAAGCTGATTCCTGTTGACGTGTACGTGCCGGGCTGTCCACCACGTCCCGAAGCGCTCCTGGACGGCTTCATCGCACTACAGAAGAAGATCATGATCGACCGCGGCACGGTGGGTAAGAGTTAGGGACAGCGGTCTTTACGGGCGACGCGACGTATGGCTGAAGCGGCGTATGGCTGAAGCACGAGCCGAGCGAGATGCGGCTGCGGCCCCTCTGCCGACGGGTTCGCAGGAGCGCATCGACCAAATGACCGCCCTGCTGAGGTCGGCAGCTCCATCAATTTCTTTCGAGGCCAGCGCGAACGCCACCGGCGAGGTGATCGCTACGGTGGATCCTGCAGCTGTGCTTGTACTCTGCCAAGCCGCGAAGAGCAATCCTGAGCTGGCATTCGATCATCTGCGCTTCATCAGTGGCATCGACCAGATGGATGACGGAATTGAGATCGTCTATTCGCTCTGGTCGTACACGAAGCGGCGCTCGCTGTTCATAAAAACGCTCTTGGCACCCGCCGCGTTGCGGGTCGAATCCGTCGCCGGCGTATGGTCCGCGGCAGACTGGCACGAGCGCGAGACCGCCGAGATGTTCGGGGTGATCTTCGAGGGTCATCCGGAGATGAAGCACCTTCTGCTCGACGACGACATGCAGATCCATCCGCTGCTGAAGGCACATCCGCTTGCACCCATCGAGATCAAGCAGGGCGTCAATGCCTTCTGAGATATCACCGCCGGGCATGCAGCAACTCGAGTACGAGACTGTCGACCTGAACATCAACATGGGGCCGCAACACCCCAGCACGCACGGGGTGTTCCGCATGGTCTTGACGGTTGACGGCGAGGTCATCGTCGACGTCGACCCGGTCATCGGTTACATGCACCGGGGTGGCGAGAAGCTGTTAGAGACGCTTGACTACCGCCAGGGCATCGGCATCATGGACCGGACTGATTACCTCGGCAACTTCAATGGCGAGCAGGTTTACTGCATGGCCGCCGAACAACTGTACGGCTTTGAGGTTCCGGACCGGGCGGAATACCTGCGGGTCATTTGCACCGAGTTGAACCGCGTCGCCAGCCACATGATGTTCATGGGCGCATACGGCACGGACGCCGGCGTGTTCGGAACCACGTTCACCTACGGCTTCATCGAACGAGAGCGCATTCAGCGCGTCTTCGAGCGGCTGACCGGCGAACGAATGATGTACAACTATTTCCGCGTCGGCGGTGTGGCCTGGGAGCCATACGACGGCTTTGAGCGAGACATCCGCGATGTCATCCCGCTTCTGCGACAGGGCATCGCCGATTTCAACGGGCTGTTGACGACCAACGAGGTCTTTCTCGCTCGCACTCGCAACATCGGCGCGATCACGGCCGAGCGGGCGATCGATTACGGGATCACCGGACCCATGCTGCGCGCAAGCGGGGTCAAGTACGACGTCCGCAAGGATGAGCCGTATTCAATCTACGACCGGTTCGATTTCGATATACCAACCGGCACAACAGGCGACTGCTACGACCGCTACCTCGTGCGACTTGAGGAGATCGTCCAGTCCCTGAGGATCGTCGAGCAGGCGCTGGATCAACTGCCGGCAACCGGTCCGCTGATGCCGGAGCGCTATCCACGCATGCTGCGGCTCCCGGTCGGTGAGGTCTACTCGCGCATTGAGGGCCCTCGGGGCGAGTACGGTATCTACCTCGTCTCCAAGGGCGGAAACAAGCCATACCGTTGCAAGATCCGGCCGCCGTCGTTCTGCAATCTGTCCGCACTGCGCGAGATGACCGTCGGCGAGTACGTTGCCGACGCAGTGATCATTCTCGGCTCTGTGGACATCGTGCTGTGCGAGGTGGACCGATGATCGCGTTGCAGAGCTACATCTTTGGGCTTCCGTGGAACTGGCTCGACGCCATCATCCGCGTGGTGCTCATCGTGCTGCTGATGACGCTGTTGGTTCTCGGCCTTACCTACATCGAGCGCAAGGTGATCGCCAGGATCCAGCTCCGGCTGGGGCCGACACGATCGGGGCCGGCGGGCCTGCTGCAGCCCGTCGCGGATGCGCTCAAGTTGCTGACCAAAGAAGACCTACGGCCGGCGCTCGCCGACTCCTGGGTTTTTCAGCTCGCGCCATTCGCGATATTCGTCCCGACCTTCATGGCCTTTGTCGCGCTCCCATACGCGCCGGGCTGGGGCATCCGGTCGCTGTCGCTTGGGGTGTTCTACATCCTGGCGATGACCTCTGTCTCGATTGTCGGATGGGTCATGGCCGGCTGGGGGTCAGACAACAAGTACGCGCTGCTCGGCGCTGCCCGGGCGGCCGCCCAGATGGTCAGCTACGAGATCCCGCTGGTCCTCTCGGTCGTGGGAGTTGCAATGATCTCGCGGTCGCTGGACATCGGCAAGATCGTAAACGACCAGGGGCACATCCCGTACATCGTGTTGCAGCCACTCGGCTTTTTCATCTTCGTCACCGCGATGCTGGCGGAGCTCAATCGCACCCCATTTGATATACCGGTCGCCGAGTCTGAGGTTGTTGGCGGCCCGTTTATCGAATACAGCGGCATCCGTTGGTCCATGTTCCAGTTGACGGAGTACTCGAGCGCCTTTATCTACGCGGTGCTCGGGGCTGACATCTTCCTGGGCGGCTGGAACTGGCCGCTCGGTTACCACTTTGGGCTGTGGCTGCAGCTACTCTGGACCATCGTGAAGGCGTCGCTGCTCATCCTCAGCGTCTTCTGGATACGGGCGACGTTCCCGCGGCTACGAATCGATCAGCTGATGTCATTTGCCTGGAAGCTGCTCATCCCATTAACATTCGCCCAGGTGTTCTTCAACGGGCTCGTGCTCGTGTACGGCTGGCCCTCGGTCTTTCTACTCGTCTTCTCCGGCGTGGCCCTGGTTTTTGCGGCGTACGGCATCCAGATGACGGTGCGCAACAGCGTTCGTCGCCCTCGCGAACAGCGCATGGATTCCGTCCGGCGCTGGGCAGAGGCGCGTGAAGGCGCCGGGCAGGCGCCATCGCCGCTCGTGCAGCAGCTTCTGCGCGAGGAGCGAGAACGAGCGGGGGCAACCGCGGCGCCCTCACCCTAACCCTCTCCCAAAGGGAGAGGGGATTGAAATGAGCTGACCTGTCTCTCGGGGGGAGAGAGCGAGGTGGCACCGGGGCTGGAATCTAGGAGTATATCAAGCCATGCTTGGCGTTTTTCGTGCACTAATGACTACGTTATCGACGGCCCGCCGACGGCCCGTCACACGTCAGTACCCTGAGGTCCACATGCCAATCCCCGAGCGAGAGCGGGCGTTCCCGCTGCTGCTGTGGGATGAGCAGGTCGATGAGCCGTTCTGTACGGGATGCCAGGCCTGCGAGCGCGCGTGCCCGGTCGACTGCATGACCGTGACGATGAAGGACAACCCCAAGCAGGCGGCGGGCGACAGCAAGCGACGGAAGATAGTGGATACGTTCTGGATCGACTACGGCCGCTGCATGCGCTGCAACATCTGCATTGAGGTGTGCAACTTCGACGCCATCGCTATGAATAACACCTGGTCTGGGCACGAACTCTCGACATATGACCGTGGCGAGCTCGTGTTCGATGTGGATGAGTTGCTTGCCAAGTCGAGGGCTGCGGAGATCAAGCCCTGGGTACCCGAGCCCCAGTGAGCCGTCACCCTGACCTTGTCCCCGGGGGAGAGGGAAATGGAGGGCTAACCCTCTCCCAGAGGGAGAGGGGAACGAGGGGCTGACCATCTCCCAGAGGGAGACGGAACTCAAGGGCTGGCGCTCTCCCAGAGGGAGAGGGAAATGAAGGGGTGACCCTCTGCAAGAGGGAGAGGGAAATGAGGGGGTGACCCTGTGCCAGCGAGAGAGGAAACAGAGGGGGCAACGGCGACGAGGAAGACGGGAGCATGAGCGTCGAGCAGGTCATCTTCTACGTCATCGCCGCTCTGGCGATTCTTGGCGCGCTCGGCGTCGTGTTCTCGAACGACATCGTTCATGCGGCGTTGTTTCTGGTCCTGGCCCTACTGATGGCGGCCGGGGTGTTTGTGTTACTCTCAGCCGAGTTCCTGGGTCTCGTTCAGATCCTGATCTATGGCGGCGCGGTGACCATCCTGATCATCTTCGCGCTGATGCTGACGCGGGCGCGGCAGCTACAGATGCGCCTCAACGGCGCTCAGCAGCCGTTCGCGATCGTCGCGGGGATCCTCCTTGCGGCAGCACTTATCTTCATGATCGTCCAGACCTCGTGGCCCGGCACGACGGATCGCGTCACCCTGGTTCCGTTCGAGCGGTTTGGGAGTGAGCTGTTCAACACGTACTCGGTTCCATTCGAGCTCGCGTCGCTCGTTCTGCTGGTCGCGCTGGTCGGCGCAGTCGTCATCGCCCGGTCGGAGGACTAGCGATGCCATTGGCGGCGCGGCTCAGCTATCTACGAGTGCTTGGGTCTCGCCCTCACCCCAACCCTCTCCCGCCAGGGAGAGGGGGCCGCATAGAGCAGACGTCTTGATACCGCTGAATCATGTCCTGATCTTCAGCGCGCTGCTGTTCTCGATCGGCGTCTATGGCGTGCTTGCACGGCGGAACGGCGTGCTCATCCTGATGTCAGTCGAGCTCATGCTGAACGCGGTCAACATCAACATGATCGCATTCGCCGTGTATCTGTCGCCGGAGCACTTCACGGGCCTGATCTTCGCGGTCTTCATCATCACGGTCGCAGCCGCTGAGGTGGGGCTCGCTCTGGCGATCCTGCTGCGCGTGTTTGCGAACGAGCACACATCGAATGTGGATGAGGTGGACATCCTCAAATGGTGATTGGCGCAGCTCAGGCCTGGTTACTGCCGGCAATCCCGGCGTGCGCCTTTATCATCCTTGCGTTCTTCCGAAACTGGCTTCCGCGCAAGGGTGACTGGCTAAGCATCCTCGCAATCCTGGCCTCGTTCGTGCTGTTCTTCGCGGTGCTGGCCGATTTCCTGGCCGGGGGCAGCCGGCCAGTGGCGGCCGGCTTCCGGTGGCTGAGCCTCGGCAGCTACGGCCTGCGAATCGGTTTCTACGTCGACCAAATAGCAATCGTCATGCTGGCCGTCGTGACGATCGTCGCGCTGATGGTGAACATCTACTCGACCGGCTACATGCGCGATCACGCCGGAAACGAAGAACCGCGCTACGGATGGTTCTTCGCGGTTCTATCGCTGTTCGCGGCATCGATGCTGACGCTGGTCTTGGCTGACAACTTCCTGCTGCTGTACGCGATGTGGGAGATGGTCGGCATCTGCTCGTTCCTGCTGATCGGCTTCTACTACGAGCGGCGCTCCGCCGTGGAAGCGGCGAAGAAGGCATTCGTCACGACCCGCTTTGGGGACGTGGGCTTCCTGATCGGCATCATCCTGCTGTGGCGGGCAACCGGCACGTTTGACATTCAACAGACTATTCGCGCAGCGACATCGGGGCACCTGAGCGGCGCGTACCTTACGGTCGCCGTCCTGTTCCTATTTGCCGGCGCCGTCGGGAAGTCGGCGCAGATTCCGCTACACGTTTGGCTGCCGGACGCAATGGAAGGGCCGACACCGGTGTCGGCGCTCATTCACGCCGCGACGATGGTCGTCGCCGGCATCTACATGGTGTCGCGGACGCTGCCGATGTTCCTGGCGGCGCCGGGCGCCGCAACCGTCGTGCTGGTGGTCGGAATCGCGACGGCGCTGATGGCGGCGACGATCGCGATCGTCATGACGGATATCAAGAAGGTCGTCGCATACTCGACGATCTCCAATCTGGGCATGATGATGGCTGCCCTCGGGGCGGGCGCTCTCTCGGGAGCGATGTTCCACCTGATGACGCACGCATTCTTCAAGGCGTTGTTGTTCCTCGGTTGCGGGGCGGTCATCCACCAAACGGAGAAGCAGGAGCTCGGCAGCCTGGGCGGGCTGTGGCGCAAGATGCCGGTCACGGCCGTCTGCTTTATCATCGCGGCGCTGGCCAATGCCGGCATCCCGCCGCTGGCTGGCTTTTGGAGTAAGGACGATATGTTCCTCGACATTCTGAGGAACACCAATATCACCTATCTCATTCTCGCCCTGCTGTGGGTTGCGCTCTCCGCAATCTATACGACCCGACTTGTTGTGCTCACTTTTTTCGGCAAGCCGCGAGATGCGCACGCCTACGAGCACGCCAGCGATCCGAAGCTCAGCATGACCGGACCACTCGTCATCCTGGCGGTGCTCGCGGCGCTCGCTGGGCTTGTTGCCTTTGAGGGAGTCGGACGCTTGCTCGGCTTCCCCGGCGGCTTCACCCAGTTCCTCTACCTACACGAGCCGGAGGCATTGACCATCAATCCCGCGCTCGCGGTTGGCTCGAGCCTGACGGCGATTCTCGCGGTTATCTTCGGGTTCTGGGTCTGGGCAGGTCGCACAAACCGCTCGAGACAGCTCGCAGCGTGGATGCCAGACGGATACAGGCTGGTCACTAACAAGCTCTACTTCGACGATCTCTACCAGGCGATCATCAATCGCGTCGTGCTCGGCATCGCCGGGACTGTCGCCTGGTTCGACCGCAACATCGTCAATAACACGGGGGTGAATGGGACGGCGGCGCTCACCGTCTGGACGGGCTTCAAACTGAAGTACCAGGAGACGGGGAAGCTGCCCAACTACGCGCTTGCAATCATTCTGGGAGTGGTGGTTCTGGTAGTCATCGCGTTCTCGACACGGGCGTGACCTAACCCCCACCCCCTTGAGTCTGCGCCGCCTCTGTGGCGGCGTCGGGGGAAGGGGAGACGAGAGGAAGACCTAACCCCTACCCCTTCCCCTCGAGGGAAGGGGAGACGAGAACCTAACCCCTACCCCTTCCCCTCGGAGGAAGGGGAAAAGGAAGAGACTTTGGATCTGGGATATTTGCTGCTTGCAGTGATAGTTGTGCCGCTGGGGGCGGCCCTGTTGCTGATGGCAGTCCCATCGAGCGCGGCCAATGCGGTGCGGGTGATCTCGGTTGCCACCGGCCTGATCCTGCTGGCGCTCTCGATCGCCATCTTCGTCCTGTTCCAGGCGGGCTCTGACGCATACCAGATGGACCTACGCTGGACGTGGATTGAGAACGTCTCATTCCTCAAGGCGAATGCCATCTCACTGCACCTCGCCGTGGACGGCATCGCCGCGCCGATGGTGCTCCTGACCGGCATCGTCATCGGCGCCGGGACGTTCATATCGACCAAGATCGAGCACCGCAACAAGGACTTCTACATTCTGCTGCTCGTACTTGTGTCCGGCGTCTTTGGGACATTCGTCTCGCTGGACCTGTTCTTCTTTTTCTTCTTCTACGAGCTGGCCGTCCTTCCGATGTACCTGCTAATCGCGGTCTGGGGCAGCACCCGCAAAGAGTACGGCGCCATGAAGCTGACACTGATGTTGGTGGGCGCCAGCATCTTCATCTTCATCGGGATCTTCGCGGTCTTCACAGCGTCGGGGAAGGGAACATTCAACCTCCCCGACCTGTGGGCGTCGAGCTATTCGACGAACTTCCAGCGGACCTTCTTCCCGTTCCTGGTCATCGGCTGCGGCGTGTTGTCGGGACTGTGGCCCTTCCATACATGGTCACCGGACGGCCACGCAGCCGCTCCGACGGCCGTGAGCATGCTGCACGCGGGCGTGCTGATGAAGCTGGGGGCGTTCGGCATTATCCGGCTGGGAATCCAGCTCCTGCCCGCAGGGGCACACTTCTGGATGCCGGCGCTGATGCTTCTGGGGACGATCAACGCGGTCTACGGCGCCTTCTCGGCGATGGCGCAGCGCGACATCAAGCTGATGATCGGCTATTCCAGCGTCAGCCACATGGGATACGTGCTCATGGGCCTGGCGACACTCAACTCGGTCGGGATCGGCGGGGCAGTCTTGCAGATGTTCAGCCACGGCGTCATGACCGCCCTGTTCTTCGCGATGGTCGGGGCGCTCTACGACCAGGCGCACACACGCGACCTGCGTGAGTTCGGCGGCCTCATTCAGCGCATGCCGAAGTTCGTGTCGTTCTTTGTGATCGCGGGCTTCGCATCGTTCGGACTGCCAGGCCTATCCGGATTCGTGGCGGAGTTCAACATTTTTGTGGGTGCCTTCCGCACCTACCCGCTGTTCGGCGCGCTGGGCGTGTTTGCGACGGTTGTTACCGCGGCGTATATCCTGCGCTTCTTCGGATTCATGTTCTTCGGGCAGTTGAACCAGCGCTGGACATCACTTCGCGACCTGCGGCCTGTTGAGGTGATCGGCGGCGCGATGCTGATCGCGTCGATCTTCCTGATGGGCCTGTGGCCGGCGCCATTTGCCGATCGCATCGCCGACGCAGTCGGGCGTCTGCCGGGTGTGACGAGTCGCTTGGCCCCCGTCGGATCAAACCCCTCAACCCCCGCCCTCTCGCGCCGGCTTACCCCTCACCCTAGCCCTCTCCCTCAAGGGGAGAGGGAGGAACGTGACCTCACGCCCGGCCCTTCTCAGACGCGGAGAGGGGAGAGCAGGATTGCGCGCGACCTATATCCCGACCGCTTGTTCGGTGCCACCTTCACAGCGCGGCTTACCCCTCACCCCGGCCCTCTCCCTCTGGGGGAGAGGGAGGAACGTGACCTCAGCCCCGACCTCTCTCCGACATGGAGAGGGGAGAGCGGGATAGCGCGCGACCTATATCCCGACCGCTTGTTCGGTGCCGCCTTCACAGCGCGGCTTACCCCTCACCCTAGTGCTCTCCCTCAAGGGGAGAGGGAACGAGAGGCCGTCCCCCCAGGCGCCTATCCCAAGAATGGGAGAGGGGAGGAGAACGCTTAGTGGACTACTCATTGCTGATTCCGGAGTACGTCCTGGCGGGGCTCGCGTTCCTGGTGACGGGGATTGAGGTGGCGCTGCCACGGCTGCGCAAAGATGTCATCGCCTACCTGGCCGCGCTTGCGGCGGCGATCGCGCTCGTCATCTCGCTGTTCTACATCGGCGTGAACAAGTCGTTTGGGGGGCTGCTGCAGGTCGACGGCTACACCACGTTCTTCCGCGTCTTCTTCCTGGCGATCGCCGCAGTGGTGTGTATTGGATCGGCGCAGTTCGTCCGCAACCGGATTCCCAGCGCCGGCGAATACTACGGACTGATTTTGCTATCGGTGATCGGCTCGGTATACATGGCGGCGGGCACGGAGCTGATCAGCGCCTATATCGCATTCGAGCTTCTGAGCTTCAGCCTGTACATCCTGGTCAGCTTCGAGAAGCGGAACCGGAAGTCGAATGAGGGTGGCATGAAGTTCATGCTGCTGGGTGCGTTCTCGTCCGCCATCTTCCTGTACGGGCTCAGCCTGCTGTACGGGGTCACGGGGACGACGTCGTACGCCGGCATCGCGCACGCGCTGAGCGTGCCCCACGCGGGTATCAGCTACAGCCTGCTGGCGGCACTGGTGCTGATTATCACAGGGCTCGGCTTCAAGGTTGCGGCCGTGCCGTTCCACATGTGGGGGCCGGACGCGTACGAGGGCGCACCGCTGCCGATCACGGCATTTCTGTCGGTGGCTTCCAAGGGTGCGGGGTTTGCGCTGTTCCTGCGGCTGTTCTCGACGGCGCTGATGCCTGCGATGGGTGATTGGCGCTGGATGATCGCCCTGCTCTCAACAGCGACGATGCTGGTTGGCAACCTGGTGGCGATTCAGCAGCATAACATCAAGCGGCTGCTGGCGTACTCGAGCATCGGCCAGGTCGGCTACCTGCTGATCGGAATCGCGGCGCTGTCGCAGGCGGGAGCCAGTGCGCTGCTGTTTCATCTGGCGGGCTACGCGGTTACCAATCTGGCCGCGTTTCTGGTGATCATCGCGGTGTTCAACCTCACGGGTAAGGGCGAGATCGCTGACTTCGCCGGTCTCGCGGAGACCGCGCCATTCCTGGCGCTGGCGCTGTCGATCTCGCTGTTCTCACTCGCGGGGATGCCGCTGTTCGCGGGCTTCTTCACGAAGTTCATCCTGTTCCAGGCTGGGGTGCAGCAGGGCCTGCTATGGCTCGTGGGCGTGGCGCTCGTCAACAGCTTCATCTCGCTGTACTACTACCTGCTGGTGATCAAGGTGATGTATCTTGGGACGCCGGAGCAGCCGGCACGGTTCCACGTGCCGGCGGTGATGACAGCGGTTATCGCTGTGCTGGTCATCGGCGTGTTCATCATCGGCATCTATCCGGGCCCGCTGCTCCAAGCAGCCGCGAACGCGACGAAGTTCTTGTTTTCGTAGCCGTCAGCCGTCAGCCGACAGCCGTCAGCTATCAGCCGTCAGCCGTCAGCCGTCTGCCGACAGCCGTCAGCTATCAGCTATCAGCCGCGAGCCGTGGGGCAGGGGCGTGACCTATCCCCCGGCCCCTTCCCCTCGAGGGAAGGGGAGCGAGCGGCTGGGACGGCGATTCGTTTCTTTTTGGTCCGCTACTCTATAGCGAAAAGAAACGAATCGGAGGTCCAGTAGCGGTAGGGATCGCCTCGCCTGCCGGTGCCGGCGCGGCGGATTTGACCAGCGGCGAAGAGGGCGTTCACCGCCCTGGTGACGACGGGGCGTGAGACGCCTGTCGCCTTCATGAGGGTATCGAGCGTGAGCGCCTGGGACGTATCCCCCGGGGCCTCAGGCTGCGCCGCCTCTGTGGCGGCGTCGGAGGAAGGGGAGACGGACCTAACCCCCTGCCCCTCAGTCTGCGCCGCCCCTGTGGCGGCGTCGAGGGAAGGGGAGCCACCCCTCATCCCCGGCCCTTCTCCCTCAAGGGGAGAAGGGGGCATGCCACTGGAAAGGGCGGCGAGGACGGCGGCGCGGCCGCGCTCGGTCGCAAAGTCTGGTGCGTCGCCGACGACGTAGTAGCGGCCTTCGGTGCGCTCGATGTAGAGCTCGGGTGGCACGGTCTCGAAGCGCGAAAGCGCCAGGAGCAGCCGTAGGGCTGACCTCGCCCCCGGCCCGTTCGATTTACCCCTCATCCCCGGCCCTTCGCCCTCGAGGGGAGAAGGGAGCGATTGAGCATGAGGGACAGTGTGAAAGCCGGGGCGGCGGAAGCTGATGAGCGTGTCGACGGCGCCGGCGAAGGCGGAGGAGCCGCGGCCGGAGTCGGCGGCATCGCCGCCGCTCTTGCGCTCGTGTTGGAGGAAGATGACGGCGACTCCGGTCGCGGCGAGCTGCTGGAGGGGTTGGAGGGCAGCGAAGGCGTCGCCGGCCTGATTCTCCATGTCGCCGCGCATGCCGGCCCACTGCGAGAGAGTATCGACGACGAGCAGTCGGGCGGAGCGGGCGCGGCAGGCTCTTGTTGCGGCCAAGACAACGCGCGGCCAAGACAGGGCCATGGCCTGGTGCCAGAAGATGACGGCAAGCTCCTGCCGGCCAAGAAGGCCAGCGCGGCCCAGCGAGGCACGGAAGCTGGAGGGCTGCTGCTCGGTGAGGTAGACGACGGACCTTACCCCCTGGGCCTGGCCCTCACCCCGGCCCTCTCCCAATTCTGGGCGAGGGAGCGCTTCAGCCCTCATCCCCAGCCCTTTTCCCTCAAGGGGAGAAGGGAGATGATGCGGGGAAGCGGAGGCGGGATAGTTGAGGAAGGGCCTGCCATCGAGGACGGCGGCGACGAGATCGAGGGCAAAGGTTGTCTTGCCGATCTTGGGGCGGCCGGTGATGGCGGTGAGGGCGCCCGCGGCGGCCCACGGCTCAGCGACCCATTCAACGGCCTGGGGTGTGTCGCGGGCGATCGTGGCGGCGGTGTGGACGGGCAGGCCGGATCTCTCCTCCAACCCCATGCTCTGCGCCGCGTCCATGGCGGCGTCGGTGAGAGGCGAGGGAGCGGAGGCCGGCGGGCGTTCGCCGGCGAGGAGCTCGTGGATGGCGGAGGAGACGAGGTGCGAGGGGATTGTGGAGATGTGTATGACGATGCCCTCGACTGTAGCGGGGTCGAAGAGCGGGGCGCCGAGGCCGGCGAGATGGTCGGCCAGCGCCTCGCGCAGCTCGGCGCGCCCGGCGCCCTGGCTGCGCAGGCGGGCGGCGAGGGCGATAAGCGAGAGTTTGAGCTCGCGATTGGCGGAGGCGGGGATGTCGTCGATGGGCATGGGAGGATTCTGTCGCGCTCAGGGCATGTGATGGTAGGGGCGGACGTCACCTATCCCCCTGCCCCTCGAGGGAAGGGGAGTCAGGGGAGGCGAGGGGGTGCCTCGCACATAGGCAGCCGAAGCGCATCTAAGGGTAGGTGCGGACGTCACCTATCCCCCTGCGCCTTCCCCTCGAGGGAAGGGGAGTGAGGGGAGGCGAGGCAATGGCTCGCCGCTACGGAGCCGATGGCGATGGCTATGGCGTGGGGCTTGGCTGGGCGGGCGGGGTGTAGGTGGCGGAGAAATTCATCTCCGAGAGCCACTTTCGGAATGACGGGTTGTCGCTGTAGAGCTTGTAAAGCTCTGTCTGATCGGACAGGAGCGCGATCAGGACATGTTCAAGGGCGCGGTCGTGCTCGATGCGGGCGTTCTGCTTGTCCGAGTTCTGCATCGCGTTCTGGTAGGCGCGGTCGGCGGCGACCTTGACCGGGATCTCCTCGGCGATCACCCGCCCGACCTTGTCTGCGTCCTCAAACTGGGTGTTGCCGAAGAGGTCGTTGAACTCGCGGATGATATTGCTCAGGCGATCGATGTCGGGCTCGGAGACGAAGCCGCCGCCGGAGGTGGGAACAGGGTCGATCTCCGCGTCCTGGTCGGCGAGGGTGATATCGATGGCGGCGCGCACCTCGACGCGATAGCTGTCCATGTCGATCGTCTCGAGGATGCCCTTGGAGAGGTCGTCCTCACGGGGCGCCGGGAGCTTGGGGACGAGGAACTGGAGGAAGATCGAGAGGCGCTCCCAGTCCGCGCTCTTGAAGGGCAGGATCGACGCCAGGAAGCCGTAGGTGCGCTCGAAGGCTTTGGCTTTGCCCTTGAAATCGACCTGACCGTCTTCGTCGAGGGATTCGATGTAGGCGGCGACGCAGAGGTCGAGCAGCGGATCCAGCTGGTCGCGGGGCGCGCCGGAGAGGTAGAGGTCTGCCACGCGATTGACGGTGGCCTGGTCGTAGATCTGGTAGCCATCGAGGTCTGCCCTGAGGTCGTGGAGCTTGTTGGGGTCGGTCTCAGAGCTGAGGATGGTGGTGCGATAGTAGGGCTCAAAGGACTTCTGGATGAGATCGGCGTCGTTCTGGAAATCGAGCACAAAGGTATCGTGCTTCTTTGGGTGGGCGCGGTTGAGGCGGGAGAGTGTCTGTACCGCCTTGATGCCGGACAGCAGCTTGTCGACGTACATGGTGTGGAGCAGGGGCTCGTCGTAGCCGGTCTGGAACTTGTCGGCGCAGATCAAGAAGCGGTAGGGGTCCTGGCGGATGCGGTCGGGAATGAGGCTGCTGGCAAAACCATTGAGGGAGGCCTCGCTGACCTGCAGACCGTGATAGTCACGCTCACCGGAGAAGGCGACGACCGGCTGGTAGGGGCTCTTGCGCTGCCGCAGGTAGTCGCGGAAGGCGTGATAGTACTCGATGGCGCGGGCGACGCTACCGCAGACGACCATCGCGCGGGCCTGACCGCCGATCTTCTGTCTCGCGAGGATCTGGTCGTGGAAGTGGTCGACCATAATCTCGGCCTTCTCGCGGATGGCGTGGCTGTGCGACTCGACGTAGTAGCGGAGCTTCTTCTGCGCCCGCCGCGTATCGAACTCGGGGTCGTCCTCGACGGTCTTGGCGAGGCGATAGTAGCTCTGGACGGGTGTGTAGCCTTTGAGCACGTCGAGGATGAAGCCCTCCTCGATGGCCTGCTTCATGGTGTAGCTGTGGAAGGGGCGGTGTTTGACGACGCCGCCCTCGTCCCAAGGCTCACCGAAGACTTCGAGTGTCTTGTTCTTGGGCGTAGCGGTGAAGGCGAAGTAGCTGGCGTTGGGCAGCATCCGGCGCGCTTCGATAATTCGGTTGATGACGTCCTCGGCAGTCTCATCATCGTCTTCGGACTCATCGGGAGTCTCAGCAGAGAGGACCTGGTTCATCTTGGCGGCAGTGCGGCCGCC
>Ga0193751_1000179_pt1 | contig 57612 bp, 51 predicted proteins | sample L1c2metaG_FD_143050 | JGI IMG/M metagenome (GOLD analysis project Ga0193751, IMG submission 143050) | Soil microbial communities from a riparian zone of the East river system, Colorado, United States - L1c2 | ecosystem: Environmental > Terrestrial > Soil > Riparian zone | place: USA: East River...
TTCGACAAGCTCAGGGCGAACGGAATCCAACAACCGTTCGTGGTGAGCCTGTCGAACCACGAACACCACTCCGAATCCCTTTTTGCCCTTGACGGATGGCGTCCGAGCGAGCCTGTTTCGCTACTCAGGCGCTGCCGGCACGGGCGGTGCCGCCTTTCGACTCGTGACGTAAATCCCGGTGAGGATCAGCGCGATGCCTGCGATGTGAAACGGCTGCAGCTTCTCGTCCAGAAAAATCCACGCCAGGATCGTTCCGAACACCGGCATCAGATGCACGAACAGGCCGGCGACGCTGGCCCCCACCTGCTCGACGCCGCGATTCCAGAAGATATAGGCGAGCACCGATGAGAACAAGGCAACGCTTACCAGCGCGGTGATGTTGAGCGCCGTGAAGCTGGCGCGGAAGCCCAATGCTGATTCGATGACGTAGAAAGGCAACATGACGGCGTCGCCTATGCACGCGATCACGAACAGGAAGCTCAGCATGTTGAGCCCCTGCGGCCTCCAACGCAGACAGGTCGTATAGATCGACCATAGCAGCATGGACAGGATGATAAAGAGGTCGCCGCGGTTGAGCGTGAGCGTCGCGAGCGTTTCAAGGCTTCCGCGCGAGAGAAGCGCCAGCACACCCGAAAGCGACACCGTGACGCCCGCAAGCTGAACCGCCGACAGCCGCTGCCGCAGAAAAATCCAGGACAGCGCAATGATCATCACGGGAACGAAAGAGTTGAGGATTACGCCGTTGATTGCCGTGGTGAAGTTCAAGCCCAGGTAGGCGAGCGCGTTGTGCGAGCCCACGCCAACGACGCCAAGCAGCAACATGGAGCGCCGGCTCTTCCACATGACGGGCCAGTCGCGCTTGAGGTGCGGCCACGCGAACGGCGCGAGGATCAGAATCGCGAACAACCATCGATAAAACGTCATCGCCATGGGAGGAATCGACGTCGCCAGGCCGCGGCCGATGACCCAGTTGCACGCCCAGAAGAACGGCGTCAACGTCAGGAGCAGGAAAGGAGAGACGTGCCGTGCACGAAGCTGTACGGAACTGCCTGTCATGCGCGCATTATGGGCGAGCGAACCAAGGCACGTAAGCTGACCGCCGGTATAATCGTCTTCTGTCGATTCGTAGCGGCCGGAGCGCGCAATCGCAAGCGGCGAACGCGCGCAACCGAGACCTGTCAGACGGTCACGTCGCGGAAGCCGATTCGAAGCTACCCGCCCCGAGCCTGTACGCCCCTATTCAATCCGAACGCTTTCTTGCCGCTCCGCGACGTTGTCCTCGACCGCCAATTCCACCGCCGTTGTCGCGCTTCCCAGGCTGACTCCAGCGCTGCCCGAGCCGGGGCATAAAGCGCTCGCGCGATCGCTGGTCGGATCGGCGGACTCGCTCGGCATCGCGCAGCTCGCGGCGGACGCCGCATCCAGCGGGAGGCTGCTTGCGATCGTCTGCGCCGACGCGCTTTCCGTGCAGCGGCTGTCCGATGAGATTGCATGGTTTGCGCCGGGTTTGCGCATCGCCGTTTTGCCGGATTGGGAGACGCTTCCCTACGATCATTTCTCTCCGCATCAGGATCTCGTCTCGGAGCGGCTTTCGACGCTGTATCGCGTCTCGCGCGGCGAGTGCGATGTCGTGTTGGCTGCCGCGACGACCACGCTGTACCGCCTTGCTCCGCCGTCCTACCTCGCCGCGTTCACGTTTTTTCTCACTCAGGGCGAAACGCTCGACGTCGATGCCTTGCGCGAGCAGCTGGCACTCGCCGGATATCAGCACGTGACGCAAGTCGTCTCGCCGGGCGAATTCAGCATACGCGGCGGCCTCATCGATCTGTATCCGATGGGAAGCCCGCTGCCGTACCGGATCGATCTGTTCGACCAGGAAATCGAATCGGTCCGGACTTTCGATGTCGACAGCCAGCGCACGGTCTATCCCGTGCAGAAGGTGCGTCTTCTGCCGGCGCGGGAATTTCCGACCGATGACGCGGCGCGCGCGCGCTTCCGCGGCCGGTTCCGCGAGGCGTTCGAAGGCGACCCGTCGAAATCTCCACTGTACAAGGACGTCTCCAACGGCATCACGCCGGCCGGCATCGAATACTATCTGCCGCTTTTTTTCGATGCGACAGCGACATTTACCGAGTATTTGCCGTCCGGCACCGTGATATGCACGCACGGCGATGTCGCGGAGGCGACAGCGCGTTTCTGGGAGGACACCGAATCGCGCTATCGCCTGCTGCGGGGCGACAAGGCGCGTCCGCTATTGCCGCCGCACGCACTTTTTGTCGCTGTGGACGAGTTCAATCGCTCGCTCAAGGCGTTCGCGCGCGTAGAGCTTCCGGCGGCAAGCGGCGATGCCGCCGCCGCGGACATGCGTCATGCCGTAACACAGGCCGTGCCCCCGCTGCAGGTGGACCGTCGCGCCAGCGACCCGCTGTACATGCTGAAGCGCTTTTCGACTTCGGCGCGCGAACGCGTGCTCATCGTCGCCGAGAGCCTCGGGCGCCGGGAAACAATGCAGCAGTACTTTGCGGAATACGGTTTCAAGCCTTCGGTCGTCGACGACTGGGCGGCATTTGTGGCCAGCGACGCGAGCCCGGCATTGGCGGTGAGTCCGCTGCACGCGGGTTTCGTCTGGCCCAAGGGCAATGTCGCGGTGATCACCGAGACCGAGCTCTACGCGGGCGTGGCACGACGGCCGGGCAAACGCGAGGGGCGGCGCACCAACGTCGACGCGATGCTCCGCGATCTCTCCGAAGTGCGCATCGGCGACCCGGTCGTGCACGAGCAACACGGCATCGGCCGCTATCTCGGTCTCACCACGCTCGATCTGGGCGATGGAGCGAACGAATTTCTGCAACTGCTCTATGCGAACGACGCGAAGCTGTACGTCCCCGTTTCCAGCCTGCATCTGATCGGGCGTTACAGCGGTGCGTCACCCGAGGCCGCGCCGCTGCACGAGCTCGGCAGCGGACAGTGGGACAAGGCGAAAAAGAAAGCGGCTCAGCGTGCGCACGACACCGCCGCGGAGCTTCTCAACCTCTATGCCCAACGAGCGGCGCGCCAGGGCCACGCCTTCAAGTACGACGTGCATGAATACGAAGCGTTCTCCGCGGGCTTCGGCTTCGAGGAAACGCCGGATCAGGCAGCCGCCATCGAAGCCGTCATCCGCGATCTCACTTCGGGCAAGCCGATGGATCGGCTGGTGTGCGGCGACGTCGGCTTTGGCAAGACCGAAGTTGCGCTGCGAGCGGCGTTTGTCGCGCTCGCCGACGGCAAACAGGTCGCCATCCTGGTGCCGACGACGCTGCTGGTCGAGCAGCATTTCCAGACGTTTTCGGACCGTTTTTCGGATCTGCCGGTGAAACTTGCCGAGCTGTCGCGGTTCCGCTCGACGAGCGAAGCGAAGAACGTCCTCGAAGGGCTGGAAACCGGGCGGGTCGACCTCGTGATCGGGACGCACAAGCTCATCCAGCCCGACGTCAAGTTCAAGCGCCTGGGGCTCGTGATCATCGACGAAGAGCATCGATTCGGCGTGAGGCAGAAGGAGCGGCTGAAGCGATTGCGCGCCGAGGTGGATGTCCTCACGCTCACGGCGACACCGATTCCACGCACGCTGGCGATGTCGCTCGAAGGCCTGCGCGATTTTTCGGTGATTGCGACCGCGCCGGAACGGCGGCTGGCGATCAAGACTTTCGTCGCCTCCTATTCATCCGGGATCGTCCGCGAAGCGGCGCTGCGCGAGCTCAAGCGCGGCGGCCAAATCTACTTCCTGCACAACGACATCGACACCATCGCCAGCATGGGCGAAAAGCTCGCCGCGCTGCTTCCCGAAGCGCGCATCGCGATCGCGCACGGACAGATGCATGAGCGCGAGCTGGAACGCGTGATGCGTGACTTCTACCAGCAGCGCATCAATCTGCTGCTTTGCTCCACGATCATCGAGACCGGCATCGATGTTCCCACCGCCAATACGATCATTATCCATCGCGCCGACAAGTTCGGCCTCGCCCAGCTGCATCAGCTGCGCGGCCGCGTCGGCAGGTCTCATCATCAGGCGTATGCCTACCTCCTGACGCCGCCGGAAGGAGCGCTTTCCGTTCAAGCGAAAAAGCGGCTCGAGGCGATTCAGCTCATGGAGAACCTGGGCTCGGGCTTTTATCTCGCGATGCACGATCTCGAGATCCGCGGCGCGGGCGAGGTTCTGGGCGAAGAGCAGTCCGGGGAGATGCAGCAGATCGGATTTCAGCTCTACACCGAGATGCTCAAGGCCGCCGTGCGGGCGCTCCGCGCGGGGCGCGAGCCCAATCTCACCGACCCGCTGGGCGTCACGACCGAGATCAACTTGCACGTTCCCGCGCTGCTGCCGGAAACGTACTGCAACGACGTGCACGAGCGCCTCGTGCTCTACAAGCGCCTGGCGAACTGCGAAACGATGGACGAGCTTACTGCCATGCACGAGGAGCTCATCGATCGATTCGGGCTTCCGCCGCAACAGGCACAGGCACTTCTTGCGTGCCACCGGCTGCGGCTCACCGCCAAGCCGTTGGGCGTGGTGAAAGTGGACGCGAGTCCCGAGCGCGCACAGATACACTTCGCGCACAATCCGTCTTTCGATCCCGGCAAGCTGATCGCGCTGGTGCAAAAGGACGGTCGATACCGATTTGCCGGCCCGGACCGCGTGCGCATCGAGCGCGCCGCGCCCAATATCGACGAGCGTGTTGCGATGATCGAAGAATTCTTAGGCAAGCTCTCGTGACCGAAGCCAGTGCCAGCCTACCTCCGCAACTCCACGTCTTCATCCGCGACTGGCTGTCCTCAAACAATATCCTGCTCAAGAGCCGCGACGGCCACGTGCTGATCGACTCGGGGTATGTACGTCATGCGCCGCTGACGCTGGCCCTCCTGGCAACGCCGCAGGGCATCGGCGATGCACCGCTTTCCAGGCTCGTGAACACGCATTGCCACAGCGATCATATGGGCGGCAACGGCGCCATCCAGACGCGCTATGGCTGTCACATTTCGCTGCCTGTCGGAGAAGCGCCTCTCGTTGCTGCGTGGGACGAGCAAACGCTGTTGCTCGACTACTGCGATCAGCGCGCAGACCGGTTTTCCTGCGAAGAGATCATTTCGCCGGGAGAGACACGCGTCTGGGGTGACCTCGAATGGCGCGCGCTGGCCGCACCGGGCCACGACATGGGCGCGCTGGTGTTTTTCAATCCCGAGCACGGGATACTCATTTCCGGCGACGCGTTGTGGGAAAACGGTTACGGGTTTGTCATGCCACAGGAAATCGATCCGCAAGCCATGCCCGCCGCCCGGGCAACGCTTGAAATGCTCGCGCGCCTGCCGATCCGCGTCGTTATTCCGGGCCACGGTGACCCGTTTTCCGATGTCGCAGCCGCGCTCGAGCGCGCGTTCGCGCGCACCGCAGCCTTCGAAGCCGATACGCTTCGCGTCGCGCGACACGCCTTGAAGGTGGTGCTCGTTTTCGCGCTGCTCGACAAACAGCGAATGCGGCAGGACGAGTTGCCGTCTTATCTCGACCGGGTCGGCATCTATCGCGACTTCAACGCCCGCTTCTTTCGCGTTCCGCCCGCTGTACTCGCGGATCGACTCGTCGGTGAGCTTGAGCGCGCCGGGGCGGTCAAGCGCGAAGACGGATGGCTGCTGCCCATTTGACTTGTCGCGGGAATAAATCGAGCGGGGCGCTGTAACGCAGGGACAACTTGCCATTCCGCACCCGATCGGGTCCAATGGCGGTCGCTCGAGAGAGCAGGTTCAGATCACTATCCAGGAGGCTGTCTATGCGTGAAGCTCTTATTGGATTCGCCGGTGTTGCCCTCGCCGGCGTGATCGCCATCGTCAATGCGCAGGACATCAAGCCGGATCGCGCCATCAAGTATCGTCAGGGTATTCTGCAGGCGCAGGGCTGGAACACGGGAATCATGAGCGCGATGGTGAAAGGCGAGAGGCCATACGACAAGGACGAGTTCCTCAAGCGCGCCATCTATCTCGACGAGCTCGCCTACATGGCCTGGGAGGGCTTCATCCCCGGGTCCGACCAAGGCGCACCGACCAAGGCCAAGCCGGAGATCTGGAAGGAGCCCGCAAAGTTCAAGCAAAACCAGGAGAAACTGCAAGCCGAGACGCCGAAGCTTGTCGCCGCCGCCAAGACCGGCGACATGAACCAGATCAAGACCGCGCTCGGCGATGTCGGCAAGGCGTGCACCAACTGTCACGACGATTTCCGCGCAAAGTGACTTGAGCGCGCTCCTGCGCGCTCAAGTCATCCCGGGCGAGCGCGAGGGCGCGAGACGCGGGATCCAAGTTGCGTTCGTCCCGGCTCGCACGAGTCTAGGGAGCGCCGACGCGGAATCGAATATCGAATTCAATGGATTCCCGCTTGCGCGGGAATGACGACACAATTTTGAAATGCGTCATCCCTTCGCTCCGCTCAGGACAGGCCCGGGCGAGCGCGATAGCGCGAGACCCGGGATCCAAGTTGCGTTCGTCCCGGCTCGCACGAGTCTAGGGAGCGCCGACGCGGAATCGAATATCGAATTCAATGGATTCCCGCTTGCGCGGGAATGACGACACAATTTTGAAGGCGTCAGCACGCGGGATCCAGGTTGCTCCTTCCCGAGCGCGTTCCGCCTACGGTTACCGGTCGGTACGGACTCAATGCCGCATGAGCACAAACCATACCGCAAAAGCGCATGCTGCAAAAAGCGCGACCGCCTTGGCATGCTGCATTGGCATTTCGTCTCCGTCCACTTTGGTCGCGGGCACCGTCTTCGATCCATGGAGCATCGGTGCGATCAGATTTTCCTTGAGCGCAACCAGGTAATACACGACTGCGGCGATGTGTATCGATGCGAGCCCCACGACTACCCAGGCATTCTTGATATGAAAGCCGCTGATCGTGTCGGACAAATCCTTGCTGATGAACCGGACCAGCGGACCCTCGGCGAGGACGTCGTCGTTGGAAAAAAGGCCTGTTCCCGCCTGGATGAGCAATGCCACGAGCAATGCGATGACCATCCACCCGCCGAGCGGATTGTGGCCAACGTGGAGATCGTGCGGCGGCCGCGACAGCGAGCGCGCATAGCGGCTCACTGCACCGGGACCACGCAGGAAACTGCCGAATCGCGCGTAGCGCGAGCCCGTGAAGCCCCAGACGACGCGAAACACGACCAGCGCAAGCATCGTCTCCCCAGCGCGAATGTGCCATTCCATCGCGTTGCCGCCGATATTGGCCGTGGTCACGAGCACGACGAGCAGGACGGCCATGGCCCAATGCACGACTCGCACCGGCCAATCCCAGACTCGCACGCTCACGCCATCGGTGGTCTCGGTCGGCATTCAAGATCTCCGCAAGGATCGCCAACGCTCTCGATCAGCCGCGAAACTGCTCCGCGACACTCTTTATTCCGCTCAGAAGCATTTCAATGGCGACGGCGGTCAGCACCAGGCCCATGAGCCGCTCGAAGGCGCGGATCGCGCGCTCCCCCAGCAGACGCTGCAGACGTCCTGCCGCAACTAGCGTGAGCGTGGTCACCGCCATCGCCGCGGTGAGCGCCGCCGCCCAGGTTTCGATGTGCTGAGGGTCGCGGGATGCCATGAGCATCACGGTTGCCAGCGCGGAAGGACCCGCGATGGCGGGTATCGCAAGCGGTACGATGAACGGCTCGGCACCCGCTGAATCGCCGAAGATACCCTCGGGGTGCGCGAACACCATTCGGAGCGCAATCAGAAAAAGAATCACTCCGCCGGCGATGGAAAGCGATGTCTCCGACAAATGCATGAGCATGAGAAACGCGTGCCCGCCGAACAGGAATCCCAGCAGCACGACGTACGCGATCAGGCATTCACGCAGAACGATGCGCATGCGCCTCTTTGGGGGCGCGGCCTGGAGCGCACTCACCACCAGCGGCACGTTGCCGATCGGGTCGAGGACCAAAACAAGAAGGATCGTCGCCGAAACGAGCTCGGAGTTCATCGCAAGGGGAAGCGCTTCGTCGATCGAGGCGGCAGTATATCGCCGAATCATGGCCCCGGAAGGGACGGGCTGGCATAATCGCGCCCTTCACTCGCTGCCAAGGACCCGCTCATGCGCCGCTTTTCCTTACTCTCGCAAACTGGCCTGGCCGTCACGCTGCTGTCCTGCACGGCATCGATAGCCATGGCGCAGATCAAGCCGCCGGCAGCGCCGGTGAAACCGGTCACCGACACCTACTTCGGCAAATCCATCGACGATCCGTACCGCTATCTGGAGAACCTGAAGAATCCCGATGTCACCGCATGGATGAAAGCGCAGGCAGACTACACGCGCGCCATGCTCGACGCCATTCCCCAACGCAAGGTGCTGCTCGCCGAGGTCACCAAGTACGGCGATGCGGCTTCGGCTCGCGTCACGTCGCTGCAAATGGTCGCGGGCCGCGCCTATTACCTGAAGCGCAACGCCGACGAGAATATACCTAAGCTCTACGTCCGCGAGGGCTTCGGCGGCAAAGAGCGGCTGCTGGTCGATCCGGAGACGTTTCCCGCCCCCGAGGGGAAGCACAACGCAATCGACTATTTCCAACCGTCGCCGGACAGCAAATACGTAGCCTTTGGAATCTCCGTCGGAGGCTCGGAACAGAGCGTGCTCCACGTGCTCGACTTGGCGACGGGTAAGGAGACCGGCGACGCGATCGATCGCGCCAATTATGCGACGCCCTCGTTTCTTCCCGACGGGCGTCTGCTCTACAGTCGCCTGCAAAAGCTTGCAAGCGACGCCCCGGTCACGGACAAATACCAGAACCAGAGGGCGTACGTCCATGTGCTCGGGACCGACCCGGACAAGGACGAGCCGGTGCTCGGCGCCGGCCTGTCGCCCGCGGTTACGATCGGTCCCGCGGAGCTGGTATTTGCCGGGCATCCGGCGGGTTCGAGCTATGTCATCGGCGCCGTGATCAACGGTACTCAAAACGAGTTCAAGCTCTATGCAGCACCTCTTGATGCGCTGAACGGCAGCAAAACATCCTGGGTCAAGATCGCGGACAACGCCGACGACGTCACCGATGCGGCGGTCAGCGGCGACTGGCTTTATCTGCTCACGCACAAGAACGCATCGCGATTCAAGATCGTGCGCGTTTCGCTGACGCGCCCCGATCTCGCCGCGGCCGAAGTGGTCGTGCCCGAGGGCGAGGGAGTCATCACAGGCATTGCCGCCGCCAAAGATGCGCTCTATGCACGCCGGATGCTCGGCGGCACCGGCGACATGCTGCGACTCGAGTACGCGGCGGGGGCCAAGGCCGCCGTCATCAAGCCGCCGTTCGATGGCGACGTCGGCTCGCTGGCGGCCGACCCGCGCGCGCCGGGCGTCGTTTTCGGCTTGAGCGGCTGGACCCGTTTTGGCGGCTTCTACGCCTACGATCCGGGAACGAGGAAGATCGTGGACACGCGCCTGCAGCCGCAAGGCAAATTCGACAATCCTGCGAATCTCGTGTCGGAGGAAGTCAAGGCGACCGCGGCCGACGGAACATCGATCCCGATGTCGATCGTGCACAAGAAAGGCATCAAGCTCGACGGCAGCAATCCAACGATACTCTGGGGTTACGGTTCCTACGGCATCTCGCAGACCGCGTCCTACTCGCCGACCTTTCTTCCCTGGTATGAAAGAGGTGGCATTTTTGTCGTGGCGCACGTTCGCGGCGGCGGCGAGTACGGCGAGGATTGGTACAAGGCGGGATACAAGGCGACCAAGCCGAATACGTGGCGCGATGCGATCGCTTGCGCCGAATGGCTCATTGCGCACAAGTACACTTCGCCGTCCAAGCTGGCGATTCGAGGCGGCAGCGCGGGCGGCATCCTCGTCGGCAGGGCAATTACCGAGCGACCCGATCTATTCGGCGCCGCGATCGATGATGTTCCCGCGTCGGACCTGCTGCGCATGGAAACGACCGCCAACGGCATTCCCAACATTCCGGAGTTCGGCAGCGTAAAGACCGAAGAGGGATTCAAAGCGCTGTACGAAATGAGCTCGTATCACCATGTCAAGGACGGCGTGGCGTATCCCGCGGTTCTGCTCACGACCGGGATCAACGATCCTCGCGTCGACGCATGGGAGGCAGGAAAGATGGCTGCACGCGTTCAGGCGGCGACGAACAGCGGCAAGCCGGTGCTGCTTCGCATCGACTACGATGCCGGGCACGGCATGGGCTCGACCAAGAAATCGACGTACGAGGTCACGGCCGACCGGTTCTCGTTTCTGTTCTGGCAATTCGGCGTGAAGGGATTTCAGCCTTGATATGGCGTTGGTGCGGCGATGACGGGGCCGCATGCGACGTATCATCGCTCGATGGCGTTGCGATCAGTGTAACTTGACGCGAGGTTCCATGCGCCGCCGCAGAAAGCGGCCGACCGTGTCGAGGACGACAGGTAGATAGCCGAGGATCGCGACCTGGTGCATCTTGTACAGCGACGCGTACATCCAGCGCGCGATCAAGCCCTGGATCAGCATGCTTCCGCCGATCAGCCGTCCCATCAGCGTGCCGATGGCGGAGAGCTCGCCCAGGGAAACCAGCGACCCGACATCGCGAAAATGGAACTCCGGCAGCGGCTTGCCGGAAAGACGCGCCTGCATCGTCTTGACGAGCATCTTTGCCTGCTGATATGCCGCCTGTGCGCGCGGTGGAACGAGCGCGCCCGGCTTGGGCGAGTCCGGCCACGGACACGCCGCACAGTCGCCGAACGCAAACACATCAGGATCGCGCGTGGTCTGCAGCGTCGTCACGACAACGAGCTGATTGGCGCGGTTGACCTCCAGCCCGTCGAGGTGCCTAAGAAACGCCGGCGCCTGAATCCCGGCGGCCCATACGACGAGATCCGCCGGAACCATGCCATTCACCGTGTGCACGCCGGAGGCATCGACCGAGGTGACGCGCTCGGACACCCGGACCTGGACGTCGAGCTTGGCCAGCAATTCCGTTGCCGCCTCCGCGATGCGCTCACCGAGCTGCGGCAGGATCCTCGGCGCCGCCTCCAGGAGCGTCAAGTGGATATCCTTGGCCGGATCGAGCTTGTCGAGACCGTAACCCGCGTGGGCGCGTGTGGTCTGGCGGATTTCCGCCGCAAGCTCGACGCCTGTTGCTCCCGCGCCGATGATCACGATGTCCACGCCCGACGGCTTGCCTTGCGCCGCCTGGCCGTCGGCGCGAACGCACGCGGCGAGCAGCCGGCGATGGAAGCGTTCGGCTTCGGGAGGCGTGTCCAGCGATATCGCGTAATCCGCGACGCCAGCCACGCCGAAGTCGTTGGTGGTGCTTCCGACGCAAATGATCAGCGTGTCGTAAGCAACGGTGCGCGCGGGAAGCATTTCCCTTCCATCGTCGTCGATGACCGCATCCAGCGTAATCTCCCGTCGCGCGCGATCGAGCGCGGATAGCGCACCCTGCTTGAAGCGAAAGCGGTGCCAATGGCCAAGGGCGAGGTAGTCGGAGCCGTGCACGTCGGCATCCATGCGGCCGGCAGCAACTTCGTGCAGCAGCGGCTTCCACATGTGCGTTTCGAAGCGGTCGACCAGCGTTATATCGGCGCGTTTAGCGCGTCCGAGTTTGTCGCCAAGCGCGGTAGCGAGCGGCAACCCTCCGGCGCCGCCTCCGACGATGACGATTCGATGCAGCGACGGATTGTGAAGGTCAGCCATCGCCGGGTTGGATTACTGAAGTTTGCACGGAGAGCGTCGTCAAACGTAGCTCTCCTGCAGCCTTCTAGTCTTCGGGATCACCGAGCGAGTCGGTGATTCTGCGCAGCGCCGCGGTCTGCGTTTTGAGAGCGTAGTCGAACAGCGCAAGGCGCTGGTCGAACATCTCGCCGGTGAGCGATGCGGGGTCCGCCGGAGGCAGCTTAAGAAATGCGTCGGCCTCGCCCGTGTCGATACAGATATTCATGCCGGACTTTTTTGCGATATGCATCATCGCGGCGTTTTCGGACAGGCAATGCATGTACAACCGCGTCACGAAGCGGTTGCGCGCGTGGTCGACCGCACGCGCGAACAATGCGCTGCCGACGCCGCGGCCGCGGTGCCCGGGAAGAATCGACAGACCCAGCTCCGCCGAATCGCCGCTGAAGGCGACATGCACGACTCCGATGAGGGTAAGCGCGTCGTCGTAGACTCCCAGGACCGCGTCTTGGTCGAAGTCGATGCGCTCGACATACTGGGCGATGGCCGAGGGCCCGAATGTGGTCCCGAAGCGCAGCCGCAGGTCCTCGGCAGACAGCCGCAGGAAGTGCTCCAGCAACTGGGGCCGTACGGCTTCGTTCAGGCGCTGAACATGAATGCTCATGGTTGTGCCCTGCGTGATGCAACCCGCATTCTACCGGCGGTGCAGGCTCGTTCGATCTCCAATGTCCGTGCCCATTGATGACAAGGAGATCTGGCAGCCGACAAGACCATTGCCAGGTCCGGGATTCAACTGCATGCTATCGGGATGCGACGCTCGCTCCTGCCCGAGGCCGTAGAACGCTATGTCACCTCGCAGGTGACGGTCGAAACTCCGCTGCAAAAGCGGCTGCGGGAGGAAACATCGCGCCTTAAACAGGGTGGCATGCAGATCAGCGCCGACCAGGGCGCGCTGCTCGCGCTGCTGGTACGCATGATCGGCGCGCGGCGCGCGCTCGAGATCGGCACCTTTACCGGTTACAGCGCACTGTCGGTGGCATCGGCGCTGCCCGACGACGGCAGGCTCATCTGCTGTGACGTCAGCGAAGAATGGACCGGCATTGCGCGTCGCTACTGGCAGGAAGCGGGGATCTCGCACCGCATCGATCTTCGTCTGGCTCCGGCGATCGAAACACTCGGCGAGCTGCTGCGCACCGCAGGAGCCGGAAGCTTCGATTTTGCGTTTATCGACGCCGACAAGAGCAACTACGATGCCTACTACGAAACGTGCCTCGAGCTCATGCGTGCCGGAGGCGTTATCACGCTAGACAACATGTTGTGGGGCGGAGAGGTTGCGGACCCGAACGTGCACGACGAGGACACCGACGCGCTGCGCGCGCTTAACGCCAAGATCCGCGACGATCGCCGTGTGGATGCTTGCCTGCTCACGGTAGGCGACGGCGTGATGGTTGCGCGCAAGCGCGAATAACGCCTGCACTGTCGAGAAAAAAGGCCGGCGTCGCTGCCGGCCTCTTCGTGCCAAGCTACTTTGGCGATGCGTCCTTGGCGGGTTGGCCGGCGGGGGCAGGTACGGCGAGCGTGGCAGGCGCCGGCGCAGGGGCGATCACGGCGGCCTCGGGCGCGCGGATCACCGGCGGCGATCCCGCGTCAAAGCGATTCGCGCCGTGCATCGCAAGCAGCGGAACGATCATCAGCGCCACGATGTTGATTATCTTGATCAGCGGATTGACCGCGGGACCCGCGGTGTCCTTGTACGGATCACCCACCGTGTCTCCCGTCACCGCTGCCTTGTGCGCGTCGGAGCCCTTGCCGCCGTGGTGCCCATCCTCGATGTATTTCTTGGCGTTGTCCCATGCGCCGCCACCGGTCGTCATCGATATCGCGACGAACAATCCGGTGATGATGGTTCCCATCAGCAAGCCGCCCAGCGCGACCGGGCCGAGCACCAGCCCGACGATCACCGGCACCAGCACCGGGAGCAGCGATGGCACGATCATCTCGCGTATGGCGGCCTTGGTGAGCATGTCCACCGCGACGCCGTACTCGGGCTTCGCGGTGCCTTCCATGATGCCCTTGATCTCCTTGAATTGGCGCCGGACCTCGATCACCACGGCGCCTGCGGCACGTCCGACAGCCTCCATCGCCATCGCGCCGAACAGATAGGGAATGAGCCCGCCCAGAAACAGGCCGACGATGACCATATGGTTCGAGAGGTCGAAGCTCACGTTGATGTTCGCGCGCGATAACGCATGCGTGTAGTCGGCGAAGAGCACGAGGGCGGCAAGTCCTGCCGAGCCGATCGCGTAACCCTTGGTTACCGCCTTGGTCGTGTTGCCGACCGCGTCCAAGGGATCGGTGATCGCCCGCACCGAGTCCGGCAGGTCGGCCATCTCGGCAATGCCCCCCGCGTTGTCGGTGATGGGCCCGTACGCGTCGAGCGCGACGATGATCCCGGTCATCGACAGCATCGACGTCGCTGCGACCGCGATGCCGTATAGCCCTGCCAGCCAGTACGAGGCCAGGATGGCGATGCACACCGACACCACCGGCCACGCCGTCGCCTTCATCGAGACGCCGAGGCCGGCGATGATGTTGGTGGCATGGCCGGTCGTCGATGCTTCGGCCACGTGGCGCACCGGCTTGAACTCGGTCGCGGTGTAATACTCGGTGATGAAGACCATCGCTGCGGTCAGCGCAAGACCGACGATGCCCGCACCCCAGAGATGCAGCGTGGTGAGGATTGTTTGCCGACACGCCCGCCATGAGCTTGTCGGTAATGAACCAGAACCCGATCGCCGACAAGCCGCCTGCGACCATCAGGCCGCGATACAGCGCATTCATGATCTTGCCGCCCGGCCGCGCCTTGACGAAAAAGCAGCCCACGATCGAGGCGAGAATGGAGAAGCCACCCAGGGCCAGCGGGTACGTGACGGCGTCCGCGGCGTCGGCCGGAAGCAGCAGCGCGCCGAGCAGCATCGTCGCGACGATGGTGACGGCGTAGGTTTCGAACAAGTCCGCGGCCATGCCCGCGCAATCGCCGACATTGTCGCCGACGTTGTCGGCGATCACCGCGGGATTGCGCGGATCGTCCTCGGGTATGCCGGCCTCGACCTTCCCGACCAGGTCCGCGCCGACGTCGGCGCCCTTGGTGAAAATGCCGCCGCCTAACCGCGCAAAGATCGAGATCAGGGAACCGCCGAAGGCAAGACCCACCAGCGGCTCGATCGTCGCGTGCAGCCCCTCGCGCAGGGCATTCGGCGCATGGGATGCGGACTGCACCAGAAACCAGTAGAAGCCCGCCACGCCGAGAAGGCCCAAACCGACAACCAGCAAGCCGGTAATCGCACCGCCTCGGAACGCAACCGCCAGTGCTTCATTGAGTCCCGTGCGCGCCGCCTCGGCTGTGCGCACGTTCGATCGCACCGAGACGTTCATGCCGATGTACCCGGCAAGCCCGGACAGCAATGCGCCGATCGCAAATCCGCCGGCGGTGCGCGCACCGATCGCCCACCAGATGACCACGAACAGCACCACGCCGACGATGCCTATGGTCGTGTACTGCCGGTTGAGATATGCCTGCGCGCCGGCCTGAATCGCGGCAGCAATTTCGCGCATTCGCTCGTTGCCGGCCGGCTTGGCCAGAATCCAGCTGATCGACCAGGCGCCATACGCGAGCGCGACGATCGCGCAGACAAGCGCGAACACAAGTGCCGTTGACATCGAGAGCCCCCATTAGTGGCGATGCGAAAATCGTTGTAATACAGGGGCGTGGGCTGCATTGGAGTCCGCCCGGCGCTTCCCGCCGGCCCCGTCGTCGAACGACGATGCCGGAAAACACGCTATTTTGCCAGCGACCGGTCCAGAAAGTCGAGCCGATCCTGACCCCAGAACGGCTCGTCGCGATAAATGAACGTCGGCGCACCGAAAACTTGGGCGTCGATCGCTTCCTGCGTCAATGCCTCGTAGCGCGACCCGATAACTTCAGCGCCCGCGCGATCCCCCAGCGCCGCGGCATCGAATCCCTGCTCGCGGGCAATCGAGGCGAGCGTATCGGCATCGGACACGTTGCGATCCTCGGTCCACACCGCGCGCATGAGTGCGCCGGCGAGCTTGAGGCCGGCGTCAGGGCCTCGCTCGAGCGCCGCGAGAATCCATTTGGAGGCAAGGTCGGCGGGAACGGGAAAGAATTTCGGCTGCAGATTGAGCGGGAGGCCCAAGAGCCCGCTCCATCGCTTCAGCTCGAAGAGGCGGTAGGCCTGTCGTTGCGCGGCGCGCTGCTTGAGCGGCAGACCGCCTGAAACGGCGAATACCTTGCCTATATCGACCGGCTTGACGTTGATTGCCGCGCCATGCTTCGCCGCGATCGCGACAAAGCGATCGTGCCCCATGTAAGTAAAAGGCGACACGGGCGTGAAGAAATAGTCGACGCTTTTGGACATGTTTTCGCCTCGATGACGCTGCGCCGCGCTCTGCCGACGGGACCCCGCATGGTCGGTGGCGCCATCAACAAACGTTAGATCTTGAATTCGATACCGACCTTTTTCGGCACCGCGACGTTTTTCAGGCGCACATACTTCGGCAAGCCCCCCTTGAACGGCGGATAGTCCTCGCCTCGCACCAGCGGCGAAAGATACGCGCGCGCCTTGGGGGTGATGCCGTACCCATCGGTCGAGATGAAATTGCGCGGCAGCATCTTTTCGATGTTCGCAATCTTTTCGAGCGGCGCGATATCGATTTTCCAGCGATACGGGTTATCCGACGTGCGTATGATCGCCGGCATGACCGCATTGCGTCCGGCAAGCGCAAACTTCACCGCCGCCTTGCCGACCGCGTAGGCCTGTTCGATGTCGGTCGCGGACGCAATGTGCCGTGCGGCCCGCTGAAGGTAATCGGCGACCGCCCAGTGATATTTGTGGCCGAGCCGATCCTTGACGAGTGTCGCGATGAGCGGACCGATCCCACCGAGCTGCGCGTGGCCAAACGCATCTTTGGACCCGGCCTCGGCCATCAACTTCCCTTCGGCATTCTGCAAGCCCTCCGAAACTCCGATGCAGCAATATCCGAAGGCCTTGACCTTGGCGTCGACGTTGGCCAGGAATCGGGCTTCGTCGAAAGGAATTTCGGGAAAAAGCAGAACGAGGGGGATCGGCGTATCCGCGTCGTCGGCCAGGCCGACCGCGGCGGTGATCCATCCTGCGTGGCGACCCATCACCTCCAGCACGAAAATCCGCGTCGACGTTTTCGCCATCGACGCAACGTCGAAGGCCGCCTCGCGCATCGACGTCGCCACGTATTTGGCCACCGACCCGAAACCCGGGCAACAGTCCGTGACGGGCAGGTCGTTATCGACGGTCTTCGGCACCAGCACCGAGGTTACGGGGTATCCCATCTGCGCCGAAATCTGCGATACCTTGAGACACGTGTCGGCGGAGTCGTTGCCTCCGTTATAGAAAAAATAGCCGATGTCATGCGCCCGGAACACGTCGATGAGCCGCTGGTATTGCGCCGGATTTTCGGCGGCGTCCTTGAGCTTGTATCGGCACGAGCCAAAGGCGCCCGCGGGCGTATGCATCAATGCATCGATGGCGCGCGGCGATTCCTTGCCGGTGTCGATGAGATCCTCCGTCAGCGCGCCGATGATGCCGTTGCGGCCGGCGTAGACCTTACCGATGCGATCCCTGTGCTCGCGTGCGGTCTTGATGATTGCGCATGCGGAGACATTGATGACCGCGGTCACCCCCCCGGATTGCGCGTAGAACGCGTTGCGTTTGGCCATGTCAGCGGAAGTCAATGAGCCCGGGACTGCGCGTCTTAAGAGCGTATCAGGAACGCAATGCCGCGAGACAGGCGTCGCGTACCGCCTCGACGCTGCCGACGCCGGAGACTTTCCTGTACTTCGGCGCGGGCGGATCGCCGCTCGCGGCCCATTGCGAATAATAGGCGATCAGCGGCTCGGTTTGTGCGTGATAGACCGCGAGCCGCTTGCGCACCGTCTCTTCCTTGTCGTCCTCGCGCTGGACCAGGGGCTCGCCTGTCACATCGTCGCAATCGGGCGTCTTGGGCGGATTGAACAAGATGTGATAGGTGCGGCCCGATGCCGGGTGGGTGCAGCGGCCGCTCATGCGTTCGATGATCACCTCGTCCGGGACATGGATCTCGAGCAAATAGTCGAGGGCGACATCGGCGTCACGCATCGCTTGAGCCTGCGGGATCGTGCGAGGAAAGCCGTCGAAAAGATAGCCGCGCGCGCAATCGGGCTGCTTCAATCGCTCCTTGACCAGCTCGATGATGATGTCGTCCGATACCAGCGCGCCCGAGTCCATGACCTGTTTCGCCGCGAGCCCGAGCGGGCTGCCGGCTTTGACCGCGGCGCGCAGCATGTCACCGGTCGAGATCTGCGGAATGCCGTAAGCCGCCGTGATGAATTTAGCCTGGGTGCCTTTGCCCGCGCCGGGAGGTCCAAGCAAAATGAGTCGCATGATCGAAGGAGTGAAGGAAACGCGGCCTGGAAATGTCGCGCCCTCATCGGCGGGTGATTCTGGCCGGAAACGCAACGCCGGTCAAACCTTCGCCTGTGCATAAAGCGCCCTCACCCGCTCGAGATCTTGCGGCGTATCGACGCCCGGAGTAGGCGCGCTACCGGTGATGCTGACGATGATGCGGTACCCGTGCCAAAGGGCGCGCAGTTGTTCGAGCGCCTCGAATTTCTCGATCTCCGCCGGAGGCAGCTCGGGATACCGACGCAGGAAGCCGACGCGATAGGCGTAGAGCCCGTAATGGCGGTACAAAGGCAGCCCCGGCGGAACGCGCAGATGATCGGCCGCGAAAGCGTCGCGCGCCCACGGAATCGTCGCGCGGCTGAAATAGAGCGCGTAGCCGTCGCGGTCGAGAACGACTTTGACGACGTTCGGATTGAAGGCTTCCGCGGGGTCGTCGATCGGATGGCACGCCGTGGCAATCGATGCATCGGTGTGCGCTGCGAGCCTGTCGGCCACCTCCCGCATGAGCGCGGGCTCGAGCAGCGGCTCGTCGCCCTGCACGTTGACGACGATCGAGCTGTCATCGAGCGCGAGCTGGGCCGCGGCTTCGGCAAGGCGGTCGGTGCCGGTCGGGTGATCGCCGCGGGTCATCAAAACGTCGATATCGTGCTCGGCCACCGCCGCGCGGATCTGCTTGTCGTCAGTGGCGACCACGACGCGCTCCGCCCCGCTCGCTTTTGCGCGTTCGGCGACCCTCACCACCATCGGCTTGCCGGCGATGTCGGATAGCGGCTTGCCCGGAAACCGTGTCGACGCATAGCGCGCGGGGATGAGTACGATGAACCCCACGTCACGCGCTCATTCGTATTCGGACGGTGAGAGCTTGCGCGCTTCCTCTTCGAGCATGATCGGGATGCCGTCGCGAACCGGATAGGCCAGGCGCGCGCTTTTGGAAATGAGCTCCTGCCGCTCCTTATCGTACGTCAGCGGGCCCTTGGTCACCGGGCATACCAAAAGCTCAAGTAGTTTTGAATCCACGCAGCTTCTCCTCGACAAGCGTAATCAGCGATGAGTCGACGGTCGCGGCCACGGGAAGCGCCCAGCAGCGGTCATCGGCAAATGCGGCGCATTTTACCGCATCCTTTTCGGTCATCAGAATCGCCGTTGCGCCCGCCAGCGCGATATCCCGAGGCGTATACCGGTGATGATCGGGAAAGACGTGGGCCGTCGCCGCGATACCGAGCGTGCGCAAATACGCGAAAAAACGTTCCGGATTGCCGATGCCCGCCACCGCATATACGTCTTCTCCGGTGAAGGTGTCGGGGCCGACGGCGATTGCGGAATTGTTTACGCGCACGAAGCGATTCCCGACCAGCACCATTTCGAATTTGCGGCCTGACAGCCGTCCCGGCTTGTCACCCAGGCGAACGACGGCGTCGACCTCGTCAAGCCGCGATATCGGCTCGCGCACAGGACCCGCCGGCAATGCCATGCCATTGCCGAAGCCTCGCTTGCCGTCGACGGCCGCGATTTCCACGTCGCGCTTAAGCGCGTAATGCTGCAGCCCGTCATCGGCAATCAGGACGTTACAATCCGAGTTCTCGGCGATGAGCGCGCGCCCGGCTGCGACGCGGTCGCGCCCGACCCACACCGGGAGCCCCGATCGCGCGAGAAGAACAGGCTCGTCGCCGACTTCGTCGGGGCTTGAATCCGCACGAACGCGGCGCGGCTTCCCGCCGGTGCCGCCGTAGCCGCGGCTCACCAGTCCCGGCCGCCATCCGCGCGAACCAAGCTCGCGCGCAATGCACAGCGCCAGGGGAGTCTTACCGCTGCCGCCGACATTGATGTTACCGACAACAATGACCGGTACGCCCAGCGCGTGCACCCGAAGCAAGCCGACGCGATACAGCCCACGACGCAACGCAGATGCAGCCCGAAACAGCAGCGATAGCGGAGCCAGCAACGCGGAGAGCGGCGTCAAACGCGGCGTGTACCAATCGGCGACGAGGCGTTGAGCAAAGCTCATCAATGGCTCGTTACCGTCATGCCCGCGAAGTCGAACCCGAAGAGATCACGCAATAACCCGTCGTTTCCGCGTAAGGCGGGGATCCAGTATCGTTCGTTCTTCGCAAAAGACATTGGCTCCCAGGGCTCGCTCGCCGGGGACGACCCACAACGTCGTCATTCCCGCGTAAGTGGGAATCCAGTTTCGTTCGTTCTTCGCGAAAGACATTGGCTCCCGGGGCTCGCTCAGGCTCGCCCGGGATGACGCAACTGCCTCTTTCGAGCCAACCGCGAGTGCGCCGCGGTCGCGTGTCGGCAGCAACCGCGACTCGCAATTCCCCGTCGATCCCCGCTGCGCGGGGCCCCGCGCCGGGTGGCTCGCGCGGCGGGTCTCCGATCGCTGCGACGCCACGCGTCTGGCTCTCGGACAGTTGCGTCACTTTGCGGGGGTTTGAGTTGCGAAAGTGATGTGGATCAAGCCCGCCTGCCGCGCCGCTTCCATGACGTGGATGACCGACTGGTGGGTCGCGTTCGCGTCGGCGTTGATGATCACGACCGCATCTTTCGCTCCGGCGGCGGCCCGACTCAGCGCCTCGCTAAGGGCCGCGACGGTCGTGAACGGGAACACGGCCTTGTCGATGACGTATCTTCCCTGCGCATCGACGCCGATGTTGATCTCTTTCGGACGCTGCTTCATCTGGTCCGCGTCTGCTTCCGGCAGCGTGATCTGGAGCTCTGCGACGCGCTGATACGTCGTCGTCACCATCAGAAAAATCAGAATGACCAGCAGGACATCGATCAACGGTATGAAGTTGATCTCGGGCTCGTCACGGGGACGGCTTCCGCGGAGGTTCACTGCAGCGCGCCTATTTACGCTCGCCGTGGGCGAGCTCGACCAGTTTGATCGACTGCTGCTCCATCTCGAGCACGAGGCTGTCGACCTTCGCCCGGAAATGGCGGTAAAAGATCATGCTGGGAATGGCGACGATCAGCCCCAGCGCGGTATTGTAAAGCGCAACCGAAATACCGTGCGCGAGCTGAATGGGATTCGATCCCGCCGCAGACTGCGACCCGAAAATCTCGATCATGCCGACGACGGTGCCAAACAAGCCCAGGAGAGGCGACATTGCGGCGATGGTCCCGAGCGTCGTGAGAAAGCGCTCGAGCTCGTGGCTTACGATCCTGCCCACCTCCTCAATTGCTTCCTTCATGACCGGACGCGGGCTCTTGACGTTGGCGAGCCCCGCTGCGAGCACTCGTCCGAGCGGCCCCTGCATCGCGGTCTTTGCGAGGAGTTCCTGGGTGAGGCCTTGTTGCTTGTAATCGGCGAGCACGCGATCGACCATTCCCGCCGGCGCAACGACGCTCTGCCGCAGCGACCATGTTCGCTCGAAAATCAGCGCGAGCGCGATGACCGACGCGAAGATCAGCGGCCAAATCGGCCAACCGGCCGCCTGGATAATCGACCACACGATGTTGTACTCCGTCGAAGCGAAGCGTGAACTCTAGCTTGTACCCTGGGATTCGGCAAGGTGACACCCGCGCGCATCGACTTCATTCGGAGTCGGCTTCTTTCAAATTCGCCGGACCGCGAATCTGCCGCCACCGCGAGTGCGGGCGCTGGGACGACGGGCATTACCTGCGTCTTCGCGTCGCCGTCGTGCCTCGCGGGTCCGCGAGTACCGCAGTCAAAGCCGCGCCCGCCAGCAGAATGATCCACGAGACGTAAATCCAGATCAGGAATAGCGGCACGGCGGCCAGTGCGCCGTATATCATCTGATACGTCGACACGTTGCGCACGTAGAAGGCAAACCCGGATTTCGCCGCGTCGAACGCGATAGACGCGCTCAAGCCACCGATGAGGGCTGCACGCACAGGAACCCGACGCGCCGGAATCATGACATATATCAATGTCAGCCCAAGCGCGGCGACCGCGATCGCCAGCAGCCGCATGAGGAACGGCAGCGCGCCGGACGCAAAGGGCACCGCGGCGACCGACTGGCTGATCGTCCACGAAGTGAAATATACCGCGGCGCCTATCAACGCCGGCACGGCGACGAATCCAAACGAATAAACGATCGCGCGACGCAGGATCGAACGCGGGCTGTGGATTCCCCAGATTGCGTTGATCTCACGCTCGACCTGAGCGACCAGCAGCACCGCCGTGAGGACGACAAACGCCGTCCCGAATCCGGTGATACCGGCCGATTTACCGGTGAATTCCGACAGGTATTGCCGGACCATGAGGCTGCTTCCCGGCAAGAGAAACCGCAACAGAAAGGGTTCGAGGGCATCGAGCCACTGCTGGAAGACCGCAAACCGTCCGACATAGGCAAACGCGACGGTAAACAAGGGGACGACGCCGAGCACCGTCGTAAACGAAAGGCTCGCAGCGACGCGCAAGACATGCGCCGCAGCCAGCCGGCGGATGACCCCCGCGACCAGCGTCGCCAGCGGACGGGTCCGCGCGGACACGTCTACGACGACTTGCCGGTTCTCAGGCAAACCACCGGCTGATCCACCACGCCGTCGCGGCCAGGAATGCGGAGCACGGGATCGTCAGCAGCCACGCCCAGACGATGCGTTGCGCGAGTCCCCACCTCACCGCCGACAGCTTACGGGTTGCGCCGACACCGATGATCGCGCCGGTGATGGTGTGGGTGGTCGACACCGGGATCCCCAGTCCGGTGGCCAAAAACAGCGTGATCGCGCCGCCGGTTTCCGCACAGAACCCGCCGACAGGCCTGAGCTTGGTGATCCGCATGCCCATGGTCTTGACGATGCGCCATCCGCCGAACAACGTGCCCAGCGCGATGGCAGCCTGGCACGCGAGCACGACCCAGAACGGGACGTTAAAGGCCGGTCCGCTCATGCCCGCGGAAAACAGCACCATCGCGATAATGCCCATCGTCTTCTGCGCATCGTTTCCGCCGTGGCCAAGGCTGTAGAGCGACGCCGAGACGAACTGCAGGCGCCGGAACCAGCGATCGACCCGATGCGGCGCAGTCCCCGCGAATGTATGCGCAACGATGACCATGAGCAGCATGCCCAGCACAAATCCGAGCAGCGGCGAGCCTACGATCGCGATGGTGATGACCAAGAAGCCTTTGCCCACCAGAGCGGCGAGGCCGCCTTTTGCCACCGCCGCTCCGGCGAGCCCGCCGATCAGCGCGTGCGACGACGATGACGGGATGCCGTAGTACCAGGTAATGATGTTCCAGGCGATTGCGCCGACCAGCGCACCCAGAATCACATGATGATCGACGATCGCCGGGGCGATGACACCGGTCCCAATGGTGTTCGCGACGTGCAGCCCGAATACCAGGAAGGCGATGAAGTTGAAAAACGATGCCCACGCCACGGCGTAGTGCGGGCGGAGCACGCGCGTCGACACGATCGTTGCAATCGAGTTCGCAGCGTCGTGAAAGCCGTTGAGAAAATCGAACGCCAGCGCGATGGCGATGAGCAGGACGACCGCGCCGAAGCTTGCGGGCTCCATGCGGCGACGCTTACGCGTTTTCCAGCACGATGCTCTCGATGATATTGGCCACGTCGTCGCATTTGTCGGTGACCGATTCGAGCAGCTGGTAGATGTCCTTGAGCTTGATGATTTGCTTGGCGTCCGGCTCCTCGCGGAAGAGCTTCGCCATCGCCGAGCGCATGACATGGTCGGCATCCGCCTCGAGCCGCTCGATTTCGGCGCAGACCTTGAGCGTCGAGTCCGGATCGCCGCCCGCTTCGAGCTTCGCTACCGCCTGCTTCACTTTCGCACAGCAGGCCACGCAGATGTCGGCCAGGCGCTTCGCCTCCTCCGGCACCACGCGCAAGTCATAGAGGAAAACGCATTGCGCGACATCCTCCATCAAGTCGAGGATGTCGTCCATCCTGGTGATCAACTGATGGATTTCGTCGCGATCGAGCGGAGTGATGAACGTCTGATGAAGCAGCGCGATGGTCTGCCGCGTGACCTGATCCGCCTGTTTTTCGTAGCGCTCGATGTTTCTGCGCCGCGACTCGAGATCGGCGATGTCCTCGAGCAGAGCCTTGAGCTCGGCGGCGGCGAGCGTGGCGAGGTGGGCGTGCTGATTGAAGAAGTCGAAAAACTTTCCCTCGCGGGGAAGCAGGCGGGGCATCGGAGGCCTCCGGTTATTCTCGAGCGATTATCGCATCGCCCGCGCGCGCTTCTCAATCGAATTCGAAGTGCGTGCAGCAGGCGCGTTGTGTCGGGCGCGCAAAGCGCGCTATGCTGACTCCTTGATGCCGATGGGGCGACGTGATGAGCGATGCAGGAAAACCGACGGCAACCGCCGTACTCGGAGGAGGTTGCTTCTGGTGCCTGGAAGCGGTGTTCGACCAGCTCGAGGGCGTGCAGTCGGTCGAGTCGGGCTACGCCGGCGGACAGGCGGCGAATCCGACCTACGAGGCTGTCTGCTCGGGCGAAACCGGACACGCCGAAGTCGTGAAAATCGATTTCGACCCGGCCGTATTGTCGTTTCGCGATCTGCTGAAAATCTTCTTTTCCATTCACGATCCAACGACCAAGGACCGCCAGGGCAACGATGTCGGGACGCAATACCGGTCGGTGATTTTCCCGCAGAATCAGGCGCAGCGCGAAGATGCGCAGGCCGTAATCGATGAGCTTTCCAAGGCAGAGCTCTGGAACAAGGCGATCGTCACCGAAATCGCGGGCGAGGAGCCATTTTATCCCGCCGAGCGGTATCACCAGGAGTATTTCGCACGCAACGGCCGACAGCCGTATTGTCAGATGGTCGTCGCGCCCAAGGTCGCCAAATTCCGCAAGGAGTACATCGACCGGCTCAAGCAATCGGGGGCTCAGTCCTCTTAGGCTCTCCGCGCGAAGATGCCTCCGGCCGCGAGCGCGGCTCCTACCGACCAGAATACGGGTGCAAGTCCCAGCGTCGAGCCCACCGCGCCAAACAGCAAGGGCACGCCAAAAGTCGACGCATTGACTATCGTCATGCGCACGCCCACGGCTTCGCCCATGCGCCCGGCCGGCGCAATGCTATGCAACAGCGACATCACCATCGGTTGCGCGCTTCCCAGCGCCAGACCCAGCGTGAATGACAGCCCAATCAATGGTCCGACGCGCTCGACCAGCGGGAACAGCGCATACGTTGCGCCGGCAACGAAGAGCGCCGTCGTCAACACTTCGAACTCCGAGAAGCTTCGAGCGATGCGCGGCATCAGCACGCGCACGGCAAAGGTTGCCGCCGCAAACGACGCGAGGATGACGCCGATGCGAGACGCCGAGAGCCCGATCTTTGCGCCGTAGATGGGGATGAAGAAGCTGTGCATGTCCCACGCCATGGACAGGACCGCATTGACGATAAACACGCGCCGGAGATGAGGATTTCGGAGCAGCTCGGGAACGCCGCCGGAGGGTGCGCGAGCGTGGTCGCGCTGCGGTCCGGGGAGATCCAGGCGGCCGCGCGCGAGCACCGCGACCGGAAGGAGTGGGAGCAACGCCAGCAACGCGAAGGTGGCGACGAAGCTCGCGTTGTCGATCATCACTCCGGCCAGCAGCGGTCCGCAGAATCCTGAAATCGAGTATCCCAGCGCGAGCAGGCTGAAGTTCTTGGCCCGCTCCGATGGCGGTCCGAAACCTCCCGTCGCGTTCTGCGTCGCGAGCTGAAAAAGCATGAACGACACACCCAAGAGCGACGTCGATGCGAAGAGGGGGGCGATTCCAGACCCGAAACAGGGAAGCGCGACCCCGATGGCGAGCCCGCACGAACCCAACAGCATCGGGCGACGCACTCCGATGCGGTCGGAAAGCCGGCCGGCACTGACGGAGAACAGCATCGGCAGAAACGCATACAGGCTCATCAGCGTTCCTACAACGAGCGGCGACGCGCCCTGCGACAGAGCGAACAACGACACCGTGACGCGGCTCCCCGTCAGTACGGTATGGTTGAGGATGCCGAGCGCGATCAGCGCGATAAAGGTATGGGATCGCTTTCGCGTCGGGTCGCTCACGGCGCGAGCCGCTCGATGCGCCAGCTCCCGTTTGCGCGCTCGTAGCGGATGCGATCGTGCAGGCGCGATGGACGGCCCTGCCAGAACTCCATCGCGGCCGGCGTGAGGCGATAGCCGCCCCAATGCGGCGGGCGCGGAATGCCGCCTTCCGCTCGCTCGAAACGCAGCTTCGCCGCGGCGAACTCGCCCTCGAGCCACGCTCGATCCGGTATCGAGCGGCTCTGCGGCGATGCCCAGGCGCCGATGCGCGCAGGCTCGGGTCGCGAAGCGAAATACGTGTCGGATTCTGCGGGCGGCACTTTTCGGACCAAGCCTTCGATGCGGACCTGACGCTCGAGCTCGACCCAGTGAAAGAGCAATGCCGCCTCGGGCCGCACATCGAGCTCGGCCCCCTTGCGGCTTCGGTAATTGGTAAAAAAGACGAAGCCGTCGGCGCTTGCACCTTTCAAGAGCACGATCCGCGCCGACGGGCGACCGGCGACATCGGCTGTCGCCAGCGTCATCGCCGTCGGCTCGGGAAGAGCCGCTTTTATCGCTTCGGCGATCCAGCGCTCGAATTGCAGCACCGGATCGGCGTCGACGTCGGTCTCGTTGAGCTCGGCGCGAGCGTAGTCGCGACGCAGGTCGGCGATATTCAAAGCGGGTCGGAAAGACGCGAGAGCCTTCATTATCGTCGTTCGCTGTGCCACGTGCACCAAAACGATGGCGCCGATGCCCGTGGCGTCAGTAGATGCGTGTGATGCGATATCCCTGCTGCTCGAGCAGCGCGAGCAGCCCCTGTGCACCCACGAGATGCAAGGCCCCGACCGCAACGAACACGCCGCCCCTCTTCAGCGGCAAATACAGACGGTATGCCATGAGCGCAGTGCGCCCATCGACGACATGCCGCGTGAGTAGGGCGTAATGCCGTGCGAGCTCAGGATCGCCTCGTTCGATGGGGCGGTTGATGCGCGCCAGTGCCTTCAGATCGCGTTCGAGCCATGCCCGGATCGTGGGCTCGACCTGGGCCTGCAGGGCATCGCGATGATCCAGCGCGTAGCGCAGGATCGCGAGCTGGGTGTCGAGCGGTATCGCGTCGAAGGCGGCGACCTGCTCGACCAGCGCTTCAAGCCCGATGACGCTCATGTGCCTTGCGCGTGCCATGGCCAGCAGCTCCCGGTCGAGCGTCGTGCCTGTGGACGTACCAGGGGTGGCAACGCGCAGCAGCGCGGCCCACGGCTTGGTGTGCGCGAGGATCTCATCGGCCGGCGCATCGGACCCCAAGGTGCGTTTGAGCCGCTCGAACCACGCCTCGCCCAAAAGGGGTGCGAGCAGCGTTCCGTCGTCGAATTGCATCGCGTCGAAAAAATCGGCTTCGTCGGCATCGGATAAGTAAACCTCCGTTGCAAAAACCCGCGACCGCTGGAAGGCGCGGGCGACGGCCAAGGGCAGTACCACCGCGCGCGCGTCGGTTGAATGGAGCGTTCCAAATACGTAGGAAGGCGATGACCCCTGACGTTCAACGCGCCAGAGCAGGCCTCGCTCGAATGGGCCGGCGTGCGCCGCAGGGGTGGCATAGAACAGCAGCAGGCCCAACACGGCCCAGCCGACGGCCATCAGGAAGATTTCGCCCGCCCCGCGCCACGCGATGGGGCAAATCCGGGCCACGCTACGCGGCGTGCCGCGCCGCCGCAAGCCCGATCGATGCAGCGCCCGCCGCCCGAGGGGGAACGATGTTCGCCAGTGCATGTCGATACCGCTATCGCGTCACCAGCGGGCATTGTCGTGTGGCTCGGTCATGTTGGCCAGGTCGCATGGCTCTCGGCGCCGGATTGTGGGGATGGTGGCCCGCAATAGGTGCCGCTTGCGTCAGCGTCGGCCCGCCACTGCGGGGCGAACAGCGGTTTGCACCCCCGCAACAGTCCTCCCTCCGCTGATGAAAAACGCGCAGAATTTGCGTACCACCCGCGCGGGAATGCGGTATATTTGCCCCGATGGAGCGCAGGGTCGGTGACAGGAGATCGACCTGAGTCCATATTCATCGCCGTCGCACCGAAGCGATCAACCCACAGGAAGGAGAACTATGGCTACTGCCAAGAAAGCTACAAAGAAATCCGCGAAGAAGCCAGCCAAGAAGACCGGCGCAAAGAAACCCGCAGCCAAGAAGTCAGCAAAGAAAGCTGCGCCGAAGAAAGCGGCACCGAAAAAAGCAGCGAAGAAAACCGGCGCAAAGCGTAAACCGAACGCCGCATTCATGAAAGCGATGACGCCGTCGACGACGCTGGCTGCCGTGGTCGGTAGCATGCCGCTGCCCCGAACCGAAGTAACCAAGAAAATCTGGGACTACATCAAGAAGAACAAGCTTCAGGACTCGATCAACAGGCGCCTGATCAATGCCGACGACAAGCTGAGACAGGTTTTCGGCGGCAAGAAGCAGGTGTCGATGTTCGAAATGACCAAGCTGGTATCGAATCACCTCAAGTAAACCCACCGCTCCAGAAGCGCGCGCGGAATAGCGCCCGCCCTCGAAAACGGCCGGCCATTGCTTTAGCGATGTCCGGCCGTGTGTTTTCTGCAGCCATGGATTACTCGCAGGAATACTGCGTGGCGTCAGCGTGTTGGCGTGCACGCATATGATTGTCGCTTGACCACTGCCGGGGAGATTCAATGAACCGAGCCACCCTAACTGTTCTCGCATTTCTTCTATTTGTCACCGGCGTTGCCCAGGGGCAGACGACTCCCCCTCAGCAAATGCAGCGCATTCGCGGCGACATCGTCAGTGTCGATGGTCTCAACCTGCGGGTAAAGGAGCGGTCGGGCGAGACCCTGGCCGTGAAGCTCGCGGACAACTATACCGTCAACGCAGTAGTGAAAATCGATATCGCCCGAATCGTTCCGGGATCCTTTGTCGGCACGGCGACGCTGCCTCAACCCGATGGCACACAATCGGCGCTGGAAGTGCTCCTATTGCCGGAGTCGCGGCGTGGCAGCGGCGAGGGGCACTACCCATGGGACCTGCAGCCCGGGAGCATGATGACCAACGCGACGGTCGCCGATGTCGTTGCCGTCGACCAAACCCGAAAGATGACACTGCGTTACAAGGACGGTGAAAAGATCGTAGTCGTTCCACCTGCCGCACCGATCGTGACCTTCGAGCCGGGCGACCGCTCCATGGTGAAGCCCGGTGCGCACGTGATCATCGGCGCGAGCAAACAGCCCGACGGCACGCTCAGCGCCCCATCGATATCGATCGGTAAAGACGGCTTGGTGCCTCCGATGTAAGGCGATCGCGAAACTGCCAGCGGGCGACGCGTGTCCAAGCAGCTTTTACACCAAGGCGGCTACGCATGATCCGCATCCTGGTTTGTTGGTTGTGCGCAAGTATCGTTGCGTCGGCTGCCTGCGCGCAGTCGCCTGGCCAGAGGATTCGTGGCGACGTCGTCGCCCTGGACGGCCAGAATTTGAAATTGACGACCAACAGCGGCGAGGCGCTGACGGTGAAGCTGGGGCAAAACTACTCGGTGAGCGCGCGTTCGCGGGCGGATTCCGCCAGCATCGCAACTGGCGCCTTTGTCGGCACGACCGCGGTGCCGATGCCGGATGGAACCCTCACGGCGCTGGAAGTGCATGTGTTTCCCGAGTCGATGCGGGGAACCGGCGAGGGCCATCGCCCCATGGACGTCATGCCGGGAAGCACCATGACCAACGCGACGGTCACGCTGGTCGAGCCTGCGGGAAAAAGCCCGGCGACAAGCACGATGACCAATGCCACAGTCGCCAGCGTGGCCCAGGCAGATCAGGGCCGCAAGATGACCCTCAAATATCAGGGCGGCGAGAAGCGTGTCGTCGTGCCCAAGGAAACGCCCATCGTCATGGTCGAACCGGGCGACCCCTCTCTACTGGTGCCCGGCGCGCATATCGTGCTCACCGCGACCCGGCAAGCCGACGGGACCCTGACGGCCGATCGCGTTACGGTCGGCAAGGACGGGCTCGTGCCGCCGATGTAGCTGCCCCCCGCGTCTCGCGCATCGCCCATCTTCGGCGCCGCTGTCAGGCATCCTTGGCGCCGGAGCGCGCCGGCCAATCGTCCTCGTCGGTGAGAATGCGAATCACCCGGGTGCGCTTGCCCCCGGCATAGCGCTCCATCTGCACCAGAACGGGAAAAAGCTCGGCGAGCTTGGCGCGCGCATCCGCCTCGCTGTCGAAAATGAGCACGGCGCCATCGCTGCCGCGCACGTCGTGCCACCGTCCGGTATCGTCTTCGGTTTCGATCTTGAACTTTTGCTTCGGCATGGTTAGCGACTCCGGTGTTTTAAGCGTCAGGCCCGCCCCTGAAGCGCAGCGATGCGCGCCTCGATCGGCGGGTGCGTCGCAAACAGCGCCATGACTGCCGACCTGTCGGTGATGCCGAATCCGTTCAGCGATTTTGGCAGCTCCCCGGGCGGCAAGCCGCCCAGGTGCGCCAGCGCCCTCACCATCGGCTGCGGACTGCCCAGATACTGCGCACTTCCCGCATCAGCGCGAAATTCGCGTCGCCGGGAGAACCACGCAACGATCATCGCCGCGAGCACGCCGAAAAGCAGCTGACAGACGATAACGGTGATGAAATATCCCGGCCCATTGCCTCGCTCCGTGCGAAAGACGACGCGATCGACGAAAAAGGCGACGATGCGGGCGAGAAAGACGACGAAGGTGTTCACCACGCCTTGAATCAGCGCCAGCGTCACCATGTCTCCGTTGGCGACATGAGCCATCTCGTGCCCGAGAACAGCCTCGACTTCGTCGCGCGACATCGCGTTGAGCAAACCGGTGGAAACCGCGACCAGCGCGGAATTGCGGAAGGCCCCGGTAGCGAACGCGTTGGGCTCGCCCTCGTAGACCGCGACTTCGGGCATGCCCACGCCGGCTTTTTCCGCGAGCTTCCTGACCGTTGCGATCAGCCATGACTCGGTTTCATTGCGCGGTGACTCGATGACCGTCGCGCCTGTCGACCATTTGGCGATCGGCTTGGACATGAGCAGCGAAATGATCGCACCGGAGAAACCGACCACCGCCGAGAATGCGAGCAGGGCACCGACGTCGATCCCGTCCTGGGCGAGCGCTCGATCGAGGCCCAGGACGCGGATGACGACGGAAATCACCACCATCACGGCGAGGTTGGTGAGCAGGAACAAAACGATGCGCTTCATTGAGGTTTTTCGTGTGCGTGCCGTAGGCAAGTGTAACGCCGAACGCGACCAAAAGCGTTCCGCGAATATGCCGGGCGGAAGATCCTAGCGCGCGGGATGCTTGCCCCAGGAATCGCGCAAGGTGACCGCGCGATTGAACACCGGGGCGCCGGGGCGCGAATCGCGCGCGTCCGAGACAAAATATCCGTGGCGCTCGAACTGATAGCGAGTCTCCGGAGCGGACTCCGCCAACGCCGGCTCGACGTAGGCGATCACCATGTGTTTGCCTTGCGGATTGAGATCGTCCAGAAAATTGCGCTCCGCCGGCTCGTCGAACGGCACGTCGTCATCGACGCCAGCTGTCATGGGAGAGGTCGATGTTGTCGCGACAGCTTCCGCCGCGCGGCCCGGCTGCGGCGCCACGAACAGGCGGTCGTACAGCCGAACTTCGGCTTGCCTCGCATGCGGCGCCGACAGCCAGTGAATATTGCCTTTGACCTTGCGGGTCTCCGCGCCCGGTGTGCCGCTGCGCGTCGCCTCGTCGTACGTGCAATGCACGGCAACGACATTCCCGGCGTCATCCTTGTCCACGCCTACGCAGCGCACGACGAAGGCGTAACGGAGGCGCACTTCGGCGCCCGGAGACAGACGAAAAAATCCCTTGGGTGGCTGTTCCTCGAAGTCCTCCCGTTCGATCCACAGTTCTTTCGAAAAGGCCAGAGCGCGCTTCCCCAACTCCGGCTTTTGCGGGTGGTTCGGCGCGAGGCACTCCTCGATGCGGCCTTCGGGGTAATTGTCGATAATGAGCTTGATCGGATCGAGCACGGCGATGCGTCGCTCGGTGCTCTCGTTGAGAACGTCCCGCAGACAATCCTCGAGCACGCTCATGTCGATCCACGAATCCGATTTCGAAACGCCGATCCTTTCCGCGAACAGGCGGATCGCTTCGGGCGTATATCCACGACGCCGCAGGCCGGCCAGCGTGGGCATGCGCGGATCGTCCCATCCGTCGACGTAACCCTCCTCGACGAGCTGCAACAGCTTGCGCTTGCTCATCACCGTATAGGTGAGATTCAGGCGGGCGAACTCGTACTGTTGCGGCAGCGGCCGCTGCAGCAATCCGGCGTCGGCAAGGCGCTCGATGATCCAGTCGTAGAGCGGGCGGTGGTCCTGAAACTCCAACGTGCAGATCGAATGGGTGATGCGCTCGATGGCGTCGGAGATACAGTGCGTATAGTCGTAGAGCGGGTACACGCACCACTTGTCGCCGGTGCGATGATGCGAGATATGGCGGATCCGGTAGATCGCCGGATCGCGCATGTTGATGTTGGGGCTGGCGAGATCGATCTTGAGCCTCAAGGCGTGCGCGCCGTCAGGAAATTCCCCTTCCTTCATGCGCCGAAAAAGATCGAGATTCTCCTCGACCGAGCGTTCGCGGTACGGGCTGGGGCGTCCCGGCTCGGTCAAGGTCCCGCGCAGGTGGCGCATCTCGTCGGGCGTCGAGCTCTCCACGTACGCCAGACCGGCTTTGATGAAATGTCTCGCGAATTCGTACAGCCTGTCGAAATAATCGGACGCGTGGTACAGGTGCGGGTCCCAGTCGAAGCCCAACCAATGAACCGCTGCCTTGATCGCTTCCTCGTATTCGAGGTCTTCCTTGACCGGATTGGTGTCGTCGAAGCGCAGGTGGCAGGCACCGCGGTTTTCCGACGCCAGACCGAAATTGAGGCAAATCGATTTGGCATGGCCGATATGGAGATATCCGTTGGGCTCGGGCGGAAAGCGTGTGACCACCCGCCCGCCATACTTGTTTGTCCGCAGGTCCTCGGCGATGATCTGGCGCAGGAAATTGGAGGCGGGCGCCTGCGGAGAATTATGTGGCGGTGCAGCAGTCATGCAGTTTGTTCATGAACAAACGGGGGCATACAAGCATTCTAACCGGAGGGCTCGGAGCCGTCATGGCTCGCTATGCCAGACGCAATCCTACACACGCGCGCGAGCCGCATGCAGTAAGGCTTGCCGAGGACATGCACATTGCAATTGACATCGTTTGTCCACATTATCTGTGGATAAAAGGGTGTATATCTTGTAATTTCGGTCGCTAAGTCGTCTGCCGCGTAGGGATTTCTTTGTCATGCCCAAATTCGCACCGCATTTTTGCGTAATTCTTTCATGGCCTTAGGAGTTCTCCTCAGCACATCGCAAGGCGGCCTCGCAATGTCGCGACGCAGGCGGCTGCATTGGATTTTCTTGGTTGGCCCCAAACGGATGTCATGGACAAAGCCCATACTTCCCCGGACTTGAACCCCGTCGCCCAAGGCATGATTCCGTCCCTATCGACGGCACCCGTCCTGCCTGTTTCACTGTTGGTGGGATCGGCCAGGCTCCTGATCGAGCGCCATCTTGGACTGGCTTGGGTGAGCGGCGAGGTGTCCAACCTCACCCGCGCCGCATCCGGGCACTGTTATTTCGTGCTCAAGGACGCGCATGCGCAGGTGCGCTGCGTTCTGTTCAAAAACAAGCTGCAGCTGCTCGATGTAGCAATCAAGGACGGGCTGGGCGTGGAGGTTCGCGCGACGCCCACCATCTATGAAGCGCGCGGCGAATTCCAATTGAACGTGGAAATGGTGCGGCTTGCGGGCCAGGGCGCACTGTTTGAGAAATTTGCGCGGCTCAAATTGCGCCTCGAGCGGGCGGGGTGGTTCAGCGCCGAGCGCAAGCGTTCGATACCGTCATTCCCGCGCGCGGTCGGGATCGTAACGTCGACCCAGGCGGCGGCGCTGCGGGACGTGCTAATAACGCTCCGGCGCCGTTTCCCCGGACTTCGCGTCATCGTCTATCCAAGCGCAGTGCAGGGCGCGGCCGCGGCGGCGGAGATCGCGGCGGCGATCGCAATCGCCAACGCGCGCTCCGAGGTCGATGTGCTCATCGTCTGCCGTGGTGGCGGATCGCTCGAAGACCTGTGGGCATTCAACGAAGAGACCGTCGCGCTCGCCGTATTCGAGTCGCGCATCCCGGTTATCAGCGGCGTCGGACACGAAACCGATTTCACCATCTGTGATTTCGTCGCCGACGCTCGCGCAGCAACGCCAACCGGCGCTGCGACGCTGGCCGCACCCGATTGCGCCGCCTTGCGCTCGCAGGCGGCGGCGATGGCCGGGCGTTGGCGCCGTGCCGGTGAACGGACGTTGGAACTGCGCATGCAAAGGCTCGACGTCGCGTCACGCAACCTTGTTCATCCCGCGGCAAGGCTCGTTCAACAAGGTGCGACGCTGGCAGCGCTCGCCATGCGCATGATGCGTGCGGTGGCTGGCGAGCAAACAAGGCTGCGGCGCGAATGCTCGCTGCTGGGCCAGGGAATGGCTCGTCTGCTGCGCGTGACACCGCGCGGGGCATCGAGGCTCGCGCTCGCCGGCGAGCGCCTGCAGCGCGCGCAATCAGGCCGGCTTTCCACGACGTCGCATGCGCTCGGGTTGCTCGATCGCAGCTTGCGACACCTCGATCCCTTGCGGGTGCTCGAGCGCGGATACAGCATAGTAACCGGCCCGTCGGGCGCCATCGTGCAGGACGTCGCCGCAATTGCCGTGGGCGACGCGCTGAGGATGCGCTTTGCGCGCGGCGAAGCCGACGCAGAGGTGACGCGGCGTATCGTGGCGGGCGAGCCCAAGGAGCCGGCCAAGCGACCCCGCTAGGAGGCGTAGCTCAGGCTTCGTCCGGATCGGGATTGTCGATTGCGCCTTCCGTGCGCAGCTTGGCGATCACGTCCTCGGGCGCCTGCGCGGCGATTTGCGGCGTCGTGCATCTTACGTCCGCATTTTGTGCGCGATGGCGCAGCGCGTGGTCCATCAATACCAACGCGAGCATCGCCTCGGCGATGGGCGTAGCGCGCAGGCCGACGCAGGGATCGTGCCTGCCGTGCGTGTTCAGGATCACCGGCTTCCCGGCCTTGTCTATGGAGCGCCGGTCGAGCCTGATCGAGGACGTTGGTTTGACCGCGATCGACACCCGGATATCCTGACCTGTCGAGATGCCGCCGAGGATGCCGCCCGCATGGTTCGAGATGAATCCCTGCGGCGTCATCTCATCCGAATGCTCGGTGCCTTTTTGTGCGACACAGCCAAAGCCCGCGCCGATCTCGACGCCCTTGACCGCGTTGATGCCCATCATCGCATGGGCGATGTCGGCGTCCAGCTTGTCCGCGACCGGCTCGCCCCAACCGACCGGAACGTTGTGGGCGACGACGGTAATGCGCGCGCCGCATGAATCGCCTGACTTGCGCAGCGAATCCATGAATGCCTCGAGCTCGGGGACGATTTCGTCATTCGGCGAGAAGAAAGGATTTTGATCGACGTGGCGCCAGTCCTTGAACGGAATCTCATGCGTTCCGATCTGCGCAAGATGACCTCGAACGACGACGCCATAGCGCAGATGGAGCCACTTCCTTGCGACGGCTCCCGCCGCGACACGCACCGCGGTTTCGCGCGCGGACTGCCGCCCGCCGCCGCGAAAATCGCGAATGCCGTACTTTTGCCAATAGGTGTAATCGGCATGGCCGGGACGAAATGTCTCCGAGATTGTCGCGTAGTCCTTGCTGCGGGCATCCTCGTTGCGAATGAGCAGCGCGATCGGCGTGCCCGTCGTGCGGCCTTCGAACACGCCGGAGAGTATTTCCACCGAATCGGACTCCCGGCGCTGGGTCACATGGCGCGAGGTCCCCGGCTTTCTCCGGTCGAGCTCGCGCTGAATGTCGCTGATATCGAGTTCGAGTCCCGGCGGACAACCGTCGACCACGCAGCCGATCGCCGGCCCGTGCGATTCGCCGAACGAGGTCACGCAGTAGAGCTTTCCGAACGTGTTACCCGACATCGGCGTTGCGGCAATGTTGAACGGCGATGAGTTTAGCATGCACGTTTTGCCGTCCAATCGGTCTGTTGCGGTACGATGCAAGCGCATCGCCTCACGCCATGCCTGAATCTTCTTCGATTGCGATTCCCTCCGAGCTTGCTCGAGCGCTGGCGTCCGCGAACCGAGTTGCGGTGCTGACCGGAGCCGGTGTATCCGCCGAGTCCGGCGTACCGACCTTTCGCGACGCGCAAACCGGGCTCTGGGCTCGGTTCGATCCGCGGGAACTTGCGACGCCGGCGGCATTCGCAAAAAACCCGAGGCTCGTCTGGGATTGGTACGCGTGGCGGCGCGAACGCGTAAGCCGAGTCGAGCCCAACGCCGGCCACCGTGCGCTAGTCGAGATCGAGCGCCGTGTGCCCGAGTTCTTGCTGATCACCCAGAACGTCGACGGCCTTCATCAACGAGCCGGCAGCCGGCGCATCGTCGAGTTGCACGGCAACATCACCCGCGTCAAATGCTCGCGCGAAGGGACGCACGTCGAGCGCTGGGATGCGAGCGATGGCGAGGTTCCGCGGTGTCCGAGCTGCGGCTCACTGCTGCGACCCGACGTCGTGTGGTTCGAGGAAATGTTGCCGGCGGACGCGCTTGTCGCCGCGGAGAACGCTGCGCGTCGCTGCGACCTGATGCTGGTCGCGGGAACGTCGGCGGAAGTCTACCCCGCCGCGGCGCTGCCGCGGCTTGCCGAAGCAGCCGGCGCGCTTGTTGTCGAGGTCAATCCGGACTCGACCGCGCTGTCGCATCGCGTCGACTACGCTTTGCGCGCGCCGTCCGGCGTAGCGCTCCCCGCACTTGTCGCGGCAAGCTGGATGGGCTGACCCAGTATCCGGCGGCGCGTCCCAGGCGGGCGTCAACGCCAATCTCCGCGCAGAGCCAGCACCTTCTGTTGAAGCAGCTCCGGTGTGGCGAGCTCAGGCGCGACCGGAGCGCCGGCGACCAGGGCGATCTTGGAGAACATTCCACGAACGCGTTGCATGGCCCTGCCCTGCGAGGAACGGCTGAAGAAGCTTCCCCACAGGCCGCGCAGCGCCAGCGGGACCACCGGCACGGGCGACTTCTCGAGAATGCGCTGCAGGCCGGGACGAAAAGGGTTGAGCTCACCCGTCTGGGTCAGCTTGCCCTCGGGAAAGATGCCGACGATCTCGCCCGCATTGAGCGCCTTTGCGGCATCTTCGAAAGCGCGCTCTTTCATCGCCGCATCTTCCTTTGCCGATGCGATCGGGATGGTCCGCATCGTTCGAAAAATGAAATTGAGCACCGGGATGCCGAAGATGCGATGGTCCATCACAAATCGAATCGGACGCCGCACGCATGCGGCGATGACGATCGCGTCGACAAAGCTGACGTGATTGCAGACGATGACGCACGCGCCCTCCGCCGGAATCCGCTCGAGCCCTTCCTTGTCCACGCGATAGAAGGAGTGGATGAGGAGCCAGGCGAGAAAGCGCATCATGAACTCGGGCACCAGCGAGTAGATGTAAACCGCCACCACCGCGTTCATGAGGCCGGTCACCAGAAAGAGCTGTGGAATGCTCAATCCTGCTTTCAGCAACCCGACCGCTATCCCCGCCGATGCGACCATGAAAATCGCGTTGAGAATGTTGTTTGCCGCGATGATCCGTGAGCGGAACGCCGGTTCCGAACGCTCCTGGATCAACGCGTACAGCGGCACGATGTAGAAGCCGCCAAACATGCCGAGCAGCACCAGATCCGCCGCGACCCGCCAGTGCGCATGCACGGCGAGGAATCCGTCGATGTCGGTCAGCGCCATGGGATGAAGACCGCGGCTCGCCAACCACAGGTCGACTGCGAATATCGATAGCCCGATCGAGCCGAAGGGCACCAGGCCGACCTCGACCTTGCGTCCCGACATTCGCTCGCACAGCAGCGACCCGACGCCGATGCCCACCGAAAAAATCGCAAGCAAGAGTGTTGCGACGTGCTCGTCTCCACCGAGGACGTCCTTGGTAAAGTTGGGAAACTGGGTGAGGAAGGTCGCGCCGTAAAACCAGAACCAGGAGATGCCGAGCATGGAAAGCCACACAACGCGATTGCCTTGTGCGAAGCGAAGGTTTTTCCAGGTTTCGGTGAACGGGTTCCAGTTGATCTTAAGCCCGGGCGCGACAGCGGGTGTGAGCGGTATGCCGCGGCAGACGAGATAGCCGGCAACCGCAACCGCGATCGCCACGCCGCCGGCGTAGAGCGGCCCGTCGGGCTTGACGGCAACCACGACGCCGCCGACGATCGTGCCGAGCAGAATGGCGACGAAAGTGCCCATTTCGACCAGGCCGTTGCCGCCGATAAGCTCCGTCGGCTTGAGGTGTTGAGGCAGGATCGCGTACTTCACCGGTCCGAACAGCGTCGAATGCACCCCCATCAGCGCCAGCGCAAGAAAGAGCAGCAAAAGATCCTGACGCCAGAAACCGACGAGGCCGATGACCATGATGGCGATTTCGAACAGCTTGATCCATCGGATCAGGCGCGACTTCTCGAATTTATCGGCGAGCTGTCCCGCCGTTGCCGACAACAGAACGAAGGGAAGAATGAACAGGCCGGCCGCCAGATTGACGAGGTCGTTGCTCGACAAGGAAGTGAGCGAAGCGGCTTGATACGCAACGAAGATGATCAGGGCATTCTTGTAGAGGTTGTCGTTGCCGGCGCCGAGGAATTGCGTCCAGAAAAAAGGCGCAAAGCGGCGCTCGCGCAAGAGCTGGAACTGACTGTGTTCGGCCATCGTCGCCTGCCTAGTGTTGCGCGCTGAGATAGTCCTGCACTGCCCTGAGAGCGTTCTGCACGGCTTCGACGTCGGGCCAGAAATAGACTTCCTTGCCGACTTTTTCGCTTTGGAGCACGCCGGCTTCGCGCAATACCCTGAGGTGGTGCGACACGGCCGAGCGCGAGAGCGTCGAAGCCGCGACGATCTGTCCCACGTTGAGCCGCTCTCCCGGCTCGAACATCAGGAGCACGCGCTGGCGGTGCGGATCTCCGAGCGCTACAAAGATGCTCGCGATACGCCGCCAGGCAGCGGGAAGGGCCCGCACGTACGCTCTTTTCATGTCGAAATGGCTAGTTATATTGTTGCGTAGTCTACGCAGCGCGGGCGTATTGTCAACGGATCTTTCGCGCACCGATCGTGGGCTACAATGGAGTGCTTGCAAGACGCAGGCCTGCCTAACCCATGCGCGCCTATCTCGACTTCATGCGCCACGTGCGCGACCACGGCCACCGCAAGGACGATCGCACCGGAACCGGAACGCTGTCGGTCTTCGGTTACCAGATGCGCTTCAACCTGGCGGCGGGATTTCCGCTGCTGACCACGAAAAGGGTGCATACCAAGTCGATCATCCACGAGTTGCTGTGGTTTCTGGCGGGAGAAACCAATGTGCGCTACCTGCGGGAACACGGCGTCACCATCTGGGACGAATGGGCCGACCAAGACGGCGAGCTTGGACCCGTTTATGGATATCAGTGGCGGTCGTGGCCCACTCCGGACGGCCGCCACATCGACCAGCTGTCGGATGTTGTCGCAGAGATAAAAAGGAACCCGGACTCGCGGCGCCTGATCGTGTCGGCGTGGAACGTCGGCGATATTCCGCGAATGAAGCTTCCGCCATGCCACGCCTTTTTTCAGTTCTACGTGGCGGACGGCAAGCTCTCGTGTCAACTGTATCAGCGAAGCGCCGACATCTTTCTGGGCGTCCCCTTCAACATCGCCTCTTACGCTTTGCTAACGCATCTCGTCGCGCAGCAATCGGGCCTCGGCGTGGGTGACTTCGTCTGGACCGGTGGCGACTGCCATCTTTATGTCAATCATCTCGATCAGGTCGAGACGCAGCTCGCTCGAGCGCCCTACCCGCTGCCGACGCTGGTGATTAAACGCCGCCCGGCGTCTCTGTATGAGTATCGCTACGAAGATTTTGAAATTGTCGACTACCGATTCCATCCGGCAATCAAGGCACCCGTTGCTGTCTGATCTCGGGCGTTTTTGCGGCGGCGCTGACGCCACCGTGCAACGACCAGACGGAGGTGACCAGAAATGATTCGCAAGCTCAAATCAGGCGAGTACCGGCTGTATTCGCGAAAGCTGAATCCGAAGACAGGCAAACGCCGCAATCTCGGCACCTTCAAGTCGCGCGAAGCAGCCGAGGCGCACGAGCGCGCGGTGCAGTACTTCAAGCGTCATTGATTGCCGCGGCCGCCGAGGGGCCAAAAAAGCCCGCCGGGAGCAGTAGAGCGGGCAAGGGGTATTGGGTGTAAGCGCGGAGTCTTAGCGAAATCGCCCCGGCGACCTGCGACATCGCGACGAACGTTAGATGATGCTCCGGGCGGCGTTGATCCGTTCAGCGAGTTGCTCGAGCGCTTCTTCCTGAGACGACGGTGACGCGGCCGACTTCGCGGGCTCGGAAGCTTCGCGGTCGCGCGGCGCGGCCAGCTGCGGCAGCCAGAACTCGGAAAACTTCGGCGAAAACGTCTCCATGGCACTTCTCCTGCTCATTTGCGCACGCCATTAAGCGTGTGCGTTAGCTCCTCAAGCGGGCTAAAGCAAGCGACGTGCCAAAACCAAACGAGTGTTGCAAAAAAACGCCGTTTAACGACCTCTTGGGAGGAGCGTTCAAGGCGCCGCGGTTGGCGACGGGTCCAAATTCGTCCGCACGGCAGTGTCGCATTTAAGCGACACCTGCCTCGGCTGCCGAGTCACCCTATTGATTAAAAAGCTGAACCTTTGTCGTTTTAAAACGACATAGTGACGAGAAAAAGCAACACTGCGTCGGGTGCCGGAGGAACGGAAATCAAGTCTTGGCTTCCTTGAACATCGCCGGTTCCAGGCGATGGCGCTGCAGCAATTTGTAGAATTCAGTGCGGTTTCTTTTGGCGAGCGTCGCGGCCTGGGTGACGTTGCCTCCGGTGATCTTGAGCAGGCGCACGAGATAGTCCCGCTCGAACTGCTTGCGCGCCTCTTCAAACGGCGCGAGCACGCCGGCGTCCTCGCGCAGCGCTCCGTGCACGAGCGTCGCTGGAATCACGCTGGTCGTGGTCAGCGCGACGGCCTGCTCGAGCAGATTCAGCAACTGGCGGACGTTCCCGGGCCAAGGTGAGCCGATCAAGAGCGCCATGGCATCCGGCGCCAAGGAAGGCACCGGCTTGCGATAACGTTCCGCGAGCTTGCGCAAAAAGTGCGTCGCCAGCAGCGGGACGTCCTCGCGCCGTTCCGCCAGACGGGGAAGTTTGAGCGACACCACGTTCAGGCGGTAATACAGATCCTCGCGAAATTCGCCCGCCGCTTTCTGAGCATCGAGATCGCGATGCGTGGCGGAGATCACCCGAACGTCGACGGGCACCGAGGCAGTCGCGCCGACGGGCCGCACTTCACTCTCCTGAAGCACGCGCAAGAGCTTCACCTGCAGCGCGAGCGGCATGTCTCCTATCTCGTCAAGGAAGATCGTGCCGCCGTCTGCCGCCTGGAACAGGCCCTTGTGCGCCTGTATCGCACCGCTGAACGCCCCGCGGGCGTGGCCGAAGAGCTCGGACTCGAGCAATGGCTCGGGAATCGCGCCGCAGTTCACGCCGATGAAGGGCTTTGCCGCGCGTCCGCTCGCCCGGTGGATCGCGCGCGCCAACAGTTCCTTGCCGGTCCCCGACTCGCCGAATATGAGGACGCTTGCATCGGACTCGGCCACCAGCCTCGCCTGCCGCAGCAGATCTTCCATGCGCGGGCTGCGTGTAAGAATGCCCGAGCGCCATTCGCCTCGCGATTGCACCGATGCCTCGGGGCCGCCTCCGCTCAAGCGCACCGCGGCCGCGACCTTCTGCAGCAATTCCTGACTATCGAAGGGCTTGGTGAGAAAACCGAACACACCGCGCTGTGTCGCCGACACCGCGTCGGGAATCGTCCCATGAGCGGTCAGGATGATGACGGGCAGCGCGGGGTGCTGGCGATGAATCGCATCGAAAAGCGTCAGACCGTCGATGCCCGGCATCTTGAGATCGGTGATCACTGCGGCGGGACGCGAAACCGCGAGCGCCGCGAGCGCCGTTTCGCCGCTGTCTGCCGTGCGCACACTGTAGCCGGCAGAGGTCAAGCGCAGGCTGATGAGCTTCAGCAGATCGGGATCGTCGTCGACAAGAAGGACTTCGCTTGAATGAGGCGTGCTTGGCTTCATCTTCCGGTGCCTCCTCCCCCTCCTCCGCCTCCGGCGCCGCCGGCGTTGCGGTTGCGCTCCAGCAGGAGACTGCGTTCGACCGCGCGCAATTGGTCGAGTTTCTCCTGCGCGGCGGCGCTTTTTTTCCTTTCCTCCGCCAGGCCGCGAACTCGTTCGACAATCTGCGAGTAAAGCACCGCGGCCAGCTGCCGCACCGGCGAGCTTCCCGGGCTTTTGCCGACGACAGCCTCCAACAACGCCATCGCCCGGACATCATCAGGCGGTCCCGCCCCGGGCAGTGTGAGCAAGACGGCGAGACGAACTCGATTGACGTCGGTGCGGGCGCGGTTGACTGCCTGATTGGCAGCGGCGAGATCTCGACGAAGCTCGTCAGCCGTTTCGCTGGCGTAACGCTGCAAGTCCGCGATAAGCGCAAGCATCTGCTGTTCTTCTTCGTTGACCGGCGGAGCCACAGGCGCCGGCGCAGGAGGCGCGGCCTGCTGGACGATCACCACCGGGGAGATCGGCACCGGCGCGACTTGGACGGTCTCGCGTTCCGGCTCCGGCTTCGCTTCAACGACCGGTGGCGGTGGAGGCTGAGGCTCAACGCGCGCAGGCGGAGCCGACGCACACGCCGCAAGCATAGCGACGACAGCCACCGCGGCGCCAGCCCGCGCTTGTGGCGGCATCCTATGCTTCCCTTTCGAGACTCAATGGAGCCGCGGTGCGCGCGGGAGCCTGGTGCAGGGAAAGCGCGAGTGGAAGCCTGAGCCTGAAATGCGCCCCGCGCGCGCCGTCGGAACGATCGAGCGCCTCGATGAGACCACCGTGCGCAAGCGCATACTCGCGCGCGATCGCAAGGCCCAGCCCCGAGCCCTTGATGCGGCCTTCCGGCGCGTTCTTGCCCTGATAGAACGAGTCGAAGATTCGCGGTCGATCGCCCGGATCGATTCCCGGGCCTTCATCGACCACGTCCAAAACGCCGAAGTCATCTTCGATACGAAGGTCGAGCGAAATCGTACCGGTGCGAGGCGAATACTTGATCGCGTTCGACAGCAAATTGTCGACAATGGCGTGAATCTTGTTTCCATCGCCGATCACGATCGCCGAGGTGAGCTTCGCTTCGAAAGTGATCATCCGAGCGAAAGCCGCGAGCTTGTGTTCGCGCACTACGCGCCGTATGACATCCTCGAGCGCGACCGGACCCAGTGTCTGTGGCTCCATGCTTCGCGTTTGATGGTAAGTCAGCAGGTCCTCGATAAGCTTCTGCAGCGAGAGCGTATTTTCCCGAACGATGCGGACGATTTCCTGCTGCTCCGGCGACAGCTCACCACCGACGCGATCGCGCAGCAGCTCGGCGCCTTCCCGCACGGCGGTGAGCGGCGTCTTGAGCTCGTGTGAAACATGACGGAGAAACCGGTTCTGCTGCTCTTCCAGCTCGTGCAAGCGCGAGCGCAACCACTCGAGTCGCTGTCCCATATAGCGCAGATCCTGTGGCCCATTGACTTCGATCGCGTGGGTGAAATCGGCGGTGCCCATCTGTCGGATCGCCTGGTCGAGTTGCCGGAAAGGGCGCGCGATCAGCACGGCAAAAATAATGGCCAGCGCAAGCGCAATCAATCCCGCGGCCAGCGCCAAGTAGCCCCATGTCTTGCGTCCTTCCGCCGCCGTATCCTGCAAGCGCTCGATCTCGCGCTCGGTAAGACTATTGGTGGCTGTGAGCATGGCCTGCGCGCCCTCGGCGATGGCCGCATAGCCTTCGGCAAGAGTCACGGCGGCGCCCGCCGGCCGCCGCCGCGCTTTCAACAACTCATAGAGCCGGCTTTCGCTGTCGTCGAGCTTTTGCAGTGCGAGGAGCTGCGCGCCATCGAGCGGAAGGCGCGACAGTTGCTGCGATGTCTGCCGGAAATCCTGGCGCAGCCGACCGTAGTCCTCGACAAGCTGCGGATCGTCGAGGATGAGGTGCTGGCGGACCAGACGCTCGAGTGTGGTCGCTTGCTCGTAGAGCTGTCGGCTGGCACGTCCCGCCTGTGCGGCCTGGAGCACCGCCTGCTGACCCTGCGTTCCCAAGCGATCGAGGCTGACAATGAGTTCGACCAATGCATAAAGCAGCGGCAGACTGACCAGAAGGAATCCGAGCAGGATGAATTTGACGAATGAACGCGGGTAATACACGAGAGTGTGGGAACCTCTGCGGTCCCGCGGCCGCTATAATCGAATGAAACGACTGCGCCACAGGCTGCGAGCCACGGTGAACGATACACTACCCCGCGCCGGGCCGCCAAGCGAAGCGGCACCTGCACGACGCATCGCGCTGATCGCCGCCATCGCCGAAAACGGCGTCATCGGCGTCGATAATGGCTTGCCCTGGCGCTTGCCCGACGATCTCAAGCACTTTCGCGACCTGACCATCGGCCACAGCATCATCATGGGCCGCAAAACGTGGGATTCCATCGGCAAGCCGCTCGCGCGACGCCAGAACATCGTGGTCAGCCGAGATTCAGGGTTCCGCGCGCAAGGGGCGCAGGTCGCCCACTCGTTCGAGCATGCGCTGTCGCTTGCCACGCTGCCGGATCCGGTGTTCGTGATCGGTGGGGCAGCTCTCTACCGCGCCTCGCTGCCCAGCGCCCAGTTGCTCTACCTCACCGAGATACGGCGCTCTTTCGCCGGAGATGCCTTCTTTCCGAAGTACGCGCACGATGCGTGGAGGGAAATTTCGCGGGAGTCGAAGCGTGTGGACGATGCGCAGGGTTTCGCCTACGATTTCGCCGCCTACGAGCGATCGAGCGCCTGATCTTTAGGCCCGCTGCCTGCATTCGTTCATAACATACAAGGGAGAATCGTCATGTCAGAAGATCATTTCCACGTACACGGCCCGCACGAGCACGAAGTCGAGCATCGTGCGCAGCATGGCGACCCCTTTGCCGGCAAAATCGCGGTCATGACCGCGATCTTCGCGACAATCGGCGCAATGATGGGTTACATGGCCGGTGCGACGCAAAACGAGGCTCTGCTGTACAAGAACGAGGCTGCCATCCGCAAGACCGAAGCTTCCGACCAATGGAACTTCTATCAGGCAAAAAGCAGCAAGCAGAACCTGGCCGAGCTCAGTGTGGCGCTTACCAGCGGCGAGCAGCAGGCGAGATATCAGAAGGAGGTCGAGCGCTACAAGAAGGAAAAAGAAGAGATCATGCCCGAGGCAAAGAAGCTCGAAAAGCAATCAAAGGACGCAGAAGAAAAAAGCGAAGCAGCGATGCACGTTCATCATCGCTGGGCGCAGGCAACGACGTTGATCCAGATTTCGATCGCGCTGGCCGCCATTACCATTCTCACCCGCAACAAAGGCCTGGAGTACATCGCGTACGCGGTGGCGGCAGGGTCCGTCGCGATCGGCGCACTTGCGCTCGCGCACATATAGTGTGGTGAATCAAAATTCGCGGCATATTTCTTGTCGTCATTCCCGCCCCCGATTAAGGCACTCGAGGGCAGGCTCCAGCGGGAATCCAGTGACTTTGAAAATAATTGGAGGCCAGAGACGTTTCAACGACGCTGGGTTCTCGCTTGGCCGTTCCTCGAAACTTCGCCCTTCGGGCTCGTTTTCGCGGGGACGACGATTCTGGAATATCACGCGAATTTTCTGACTGCGGATGCCAGCGTCTCTGCACTGTTCAGGCGAGATTGCGCAATTCCCGCAGCGCGACCGAGAGCATCGCCGCGTCGACCGACGCCGCCATACGCAGCTCGGTCAGCAATTGCGCCGCCCGCTCGATTCCGCGCCGGTTGCGGTCGAGCCATGCGGCGATCAACGCCGCCGGCGGAATGTCTCCCCCACTCGAAAGAACTTCGGCGGTAAGCGTGCGCTGCAAGCTGGAGAGGTCGTCCTGCATCGCACCCTTGGCCAGCATCTGCCAGTGCGCCTCCCCGGGGAGCGCCGCGATCTTCTCCCGGAGCCACGGCAGACCCAGTCGCGTCGCGACCTCGAAGTAAATCTGCGCAACCACATCGACGGGGCGTTTGGTCGACTCGGCAACCTCGATGATATCGAGCGCTGCATACAGCGTATCGAAAGACACCGCGCGCCACGCCAGGTCCTGCGGAACGCCGTGCTCGACGTAGCGGGCGGCGGCAGCGTCGACTTGTGCACGCTCGCCCTCGTCGAGCATTCGGGGAAGGCTGGTCGCGAGCGAGTGAACGTGCGGCGCGAAATGGGCGATCGTCGCCGCCATGTCGTTGCTCAGCCGGCGGGAGCGAAGGAACCACATCGTGCCGCGATCGATCAAGCGCGCCGTATCGATAAGCATCGCTGATTGGACGGCGTCGTCGACCTTGTTGTCGAGCGCCTCGATGGCCACCCACAAGTCGACAAAGCCGAAGATCTCGCGATTGAGCAGGTACGCGCGCACGATCTCGTCCGGCTTCGCGCCGGTCGTCTCCATCAGACGGTGCACGAACGTGCTGCCGACGCGGTTGATCATGCTGTTGGTGACGTGCGTGGCGATGATCTCGCGCTTGAGCGGGTGTCGCGCCATGTAGGTCGCATAGCGCGTGCGCAGTGCCTTGGGAAAATAGCGCGCCAGCGCGGTCTCGACCCACGGATCGTCGGGCAGCTGGGATGCGAGGAGCTCGTCGTAGAGCCAAATCTTGCTGTAAGCAAGCAGAACCGCGCGCTCGGGGCTGGTCAGGCCGCGGCCCTTGGCGCGGCGTTCGGCGATTTCGTCATCGCTGGGCAGAAACTCCAGCGCCCGGTTCAGGCGACCGAGCTTTTCGAGATATTGGACAAAACGCTGCTGCGCATCGAGAAGCTTGGGCGCGATCCTGCCCGTAACCGACAGCGCCTGCGTCTGGAAGTAATTGTCGCGGAGCACCAGCGCGGCAACGTCGTCGGTCATTTCCACCAGCAGCGCGTTGCGTTGCTTTTCGGTGAGCTCCCCTTCGGCGATCGCAAGCCCGAGCAGGATCTTGATGTTGACCTCATGGTCCGACGTATCGACGCCGGCGGAGTTATCGATGGCGTCGGTGTTGATCCGCCCGCCCGCCAATGCGTACTCGATGCGCCCGAGCTGAGTGGACCCGAGGTTGCCGCCTTCCGCGACTACTTTGCATCGGAGGTCCGCGCCGTCGATGCGCAGCGCGTCGTTGGCGCGATCGCCGACCTGAGCGTGCGACTCGCTCTTTGCCTTGACGTAGGTGCCGATCCCGCCGTTGTAGAGCAGGTCGACGGGCGCCTTGAGGATCGCATTGACCAATTCGGTCGGCGTCATCGCATCGGCTGTGATGGCCAGGGCGCGTTTGACCTCCGGCATGATCGCGATCGACTTGGCGCTGCGCGGATGGATGCCGCCGCCGGCGGAGATCAGCTTCGCGTCGTAGTCCGCCCATGAGGAGCGCGGCAGCTTGAACATGCGCTCGCGCTCGACGAAGCTCGATTCCGGGTCGGGGTCGGGATCGAGGAATATGTGACGGTGGTCGAACGCGGCGACGAGCTTGATGTGACGCGACAGGAGCATGCCATTGCCGAAGACGTCGCCGGACATGTCGCCTATGGCTGCGACGGTGAAGTCGGTCGTCTGCGTATCGATGCCCATTTCTCGGAAGTGGCGCTTGACCGACTCCCAGGCACCGCGGGCCGTGATCCCCATGACCTTGTGGTCGTATCCCGCGGATCCCCCTGAGGCAAACGCGTCCCCCAGCCAGAATCCGTATTCCTTGCTGATCCCGTTCGCGTAGTCGGAAAATGTCGCCGTGCCTTTGTCAGCCGCGACGACCAGATACGGATCGTCGGTATCGTGGCGCTTGACTTGCGGCGGCGGAACAATCTTGTCGCCGACGCGGTTGTCGGTGATGTCGAGCAGGCCGCGCAGATAATCCTGGTAGCAGGCGACACCTTCCTTGAGAAACGCTTCGCGATCGGCCGGCGGAGGCGCGCGCTTGAGCACGAAGCCGCCCTTGGAACCCACCGGCACGATGACGGTGTTCTTGACCATCTGCGCCTTGACCAGCCCCAGCACTTCGGTCCGGAAATCTTCCGGCCGGTCCGACCAGCGCAGGCCTCCGCGCGCGACCTTGCCACCGCGCAGGTGCACGCCCTCGAACCGCGGCGAGTAGACGAAGATCTCGAACATCGGCTTCGGCTCCGGCAAGCCCGGCACCTTCGTAGGATCGAACTTGAACGACACGAAGCTCCTGCGTTGTCCGCCCGCGTCGCGGCGCCAGTAATTCGTGCGAGTCGTCGCGAGAATCAACGCGAGGTATTGGCGAAGCACACGGTCCTCGGAAAGATTCTCCACGCTGTCGAGCGCCGCCTCGATCGCGCGCACGCGTTCGGCGGTCCGGGCCCCTGCGCCGGCGCCCTGATCCGGATCGAATCGAATCTTGAACAGCTCGACCAGCATGCGGGCGAGGTCTGGATGCGAGGCCAGCGCTGCCTCGATGAATCCCTGCGAAAGCGGAAAGCCGATTTGCCGAAGGTATTTTGCATATCCGCGAAGCAGGACTATTTCGTGCGCCGGAAGGCGGGCGGCAACGACCAGGCGATTGAAGTCGTCGTTCTCGACCTCTCCGTTGAATACGCGGCCGAACGCGTCCTCGAAAACCGTATGCAGCGCGTCGATCTCGACTTCGGTATCGGGCAGGCTCGAAAGCAGCCCGAGATCGTGAATCCAGATTGACGACGAGCCTTCGGGCACGACACGGTAGGGTCGCTCGTCCAGCACCTTGAGTCCCATGTGCTCGAGCATCGGCAGGCTGTCGGAAAGCGTTACCGGGCCGCCTAGATGAAACAGCTTGAAACGCAACGCCCCCGGCGCAGCTTCGAGCGGCCGGTACAGAGTCATGGCCAGAGGCGAAGCATCGCTCAGCTTGGCCATCGTCTCGATGTCGGGCACGGCATTGCGCGGGGTGAAATCCTCGCGATACGCCGCCGGAAACGCGGCGCCAAAGCGACGGAAGAAGTCGTTACCGCGCGCTTCGCCGGCCGATTCGATCAGCGCCTGCTTGAGATCGTCCTCCCATCGCCGCGCTGCGGCGGCGAGGCGCGACTCGAGCTCGCGTACGTCGAAGGCGGGAATGTTGCCCGGCGTGGTGCGCACGGTGATCAGGATCCGCGCCAGAGCCGACTCCGACAGGTGCACATTGAACTCGGCGCTGCTGCCGTTCAACGCTTTGGTCAAGATCGACTGCCATTTCTGCCGCAGCTCGGTGGTGTACGTCTCGCGCGGAGCATAGATAAGGCATGACAGAAAGCGCTCGAACGGATCGCGGCGCACGAACAAGCGGAACCGTTGCCGCTCGCCGAGGTGCAGAATCCCGATCGCGGTGCGCAGTAGATCGTCCTCGGTGGTCTGGAACAGCTCGTCGCGAGGATAGTTGTCGAGGATGTTGATCAGCGCCTTGCCAGCGTGGCTTCCGGGAGTCAGGCCCGCGCGCTTGACGATATTTGCGGTCTTGCGCCGCAAGAGCGGGATGTCGGCGGGTTTTGCGCTATACGCGGTCGATGTGAAGAGTCCGAGGAAGCGGTCCTCCCCGCACACTTCGCCTCTCGCGTCGAAGCGCTTGACGGCGATATAGTCGAGATAACCCGGCCGGTGCACCGTCGAGCGCGACGTGGATTTGGTCACCACGAGGAGCTCCGGGCGGCGGGCGTAGGCCTTGACCTCGGGCGGCAGCGCCGAAAAGCTGGTCGCGAGCTCCTTGCTCTCTTCCTCTCTCAGAATGCCCAGGCCCGACCCGGGCACGATCTTCAGTGCGTCCTGGCCTTTGACCGTGACCAGCTCGTGCGAGCGATAGCCAAGAAGAGTGAAATGATCGTCGGCGAGCCACGCAAGGAAGTCCTTGCCCTCGGAAAGCTCGTCGGCAGGAAGCGGCGGCGGCCGCTTGTCCACATCGGCAAGGATCGCTTGCAGCCGATCGCGCATCAGCCTCCAGTCGGCCACGGCGGCACGTACGTCGTCGAGCACGCGGACGATGTCCGCCGCGACACGCTCCAGCTCCGCGGCATCGCTGATGCGGTCGACTTCCACGTGTATGAACGATTCGCGCCGGACGTCCTTTGCGTCCTTGTTGGCGAGCCCGAGCAGCGTCCCGTCCGGACCACGGCTGACCGCTAGGATGGGATGCATGATCAGGTGCAGCGTCAACCCGTGGCGATTGACTTCCATCGTCACCGAGTCGACCAGGAAGGGCATGTCGTCGTTGACGATCTCGATGATCGTGTGCGTCGACTGCCAGCCGTGTTCCTCGATGCTGGGATTGAATACGCGAACTCGGGCGCGTCCGGCCTCACGCTTGCGCGCAAAGTTCCAGTGCGACAGCGCGGCACCGTAGAGATCGGCAGGTGCGCGCTCGGCCAGCTCATCGGGATCCACCTGGCCGAAGTAACTCTGGACGAAGGATTCGATGACGGCGCGCTCTTCGGGCGCGACTCTGGCCCGAACGAGCCCGAGCACCTCGTCGAGACGCTGCATCCGCGCGCCGTCTCTCTCCGCGTTCATCGATGTCTTCTCATCTGGTCGCAGCGGCTGCCGTGCGTCGAATCGCCGGTTGATCAGCGGTGCGACGCGGCGCAGGAAACCATGCATTCTCGCAGATGCCATTGTCGCGCAAAAGCCGACAGGGCGGCTCTCGCGGGTCGACTCCGGGGCCTCAAGGCCCCTCGGTCAGGAGCACGGACCTCTCGCCGTGTCGCTTAGGAGGCGTTATCGGGGACGTTTCGGCTCGGGCTCGATCGGATTCACGCGCCGCCAACCGAGATCGAGGCGCTCGGGAGCGCCAGCGCTCACGCCACGCGCCCCTGGCGCGCAGTGCGCTGAGGCGCGTCGCCATTTGGGCTGGCTCCCGAGGCGCTACGTCCGCCGCGAATCGGCCTGCTCGCAGGCGCTTCGCGGCTCACTTGCCGATGCAATTGAGCCAATGATGCCGCGTGGGGTCACTCAGGCTTGCTTTTAATCAAGAAAACTGGGCGGCACGGCTCTTGCATCCGGTGTGCGACAAGGAGCTTTCCGTAGTTGTCCACGGCGTGTAGCACACAGGATCTTGGCGATGATTACGACACAACATTCAACCGACACCGCGCATAACAGCGCTTCCGGGTCAGGCGCTGCGCGCCGGGCGCGCCAGCGCGGCTTCACCGTGATCGAGTTGATGATCGCCGTCGCCATCGTCGCGGTATTGACGGCGATCGCGCTTCCTTCTTATGCGAAATATCGTGATCGCATCCGGAACTTCAACGCCGCCGAGGACATCGCGTCCCTGCAGCCGCTGATCACCCAATACGCGTTGGACAACAAGAACGCCTATCCCAGCAGTCTCGCCGACATCGGCCGGGGCGGCCTGAAGGATCCGTGGGGCAATGCCTATCAGTACGTCAGCCACGACGATCCCGCCGGCAAGGGAGCATGGCGCAAGGACCACAACATCGTTCCGATCAACTCCGATTACGATCTGTGGAGCAGCGGCAAAGATGGCCAAACCGCGCCGCCGCTGACCGCCGGTCCGAGCCGCGACGACATTCTCCGCGCCAACAATGGCCGCTTTGTCGGCCTTGCATCGGACTTTGATCCTTGAAGATTCAGCGTGGGTTTCTGCGCAGCCGCATTGCGCGACGTATCGTCGCGCTTTTCGTTTTTTGCGCCCTCGTTCCGGTTTCCGCCATGGCGATCCTGTCCTACGATCGGGTCCGCACGCTCTTGCTCGATCAAGGCTACACCCGACTCGCGCAGCTGAACGAGGCGTATGCCATCGCGCTCTACGACCGGCTCATCGATGCGGACGTCCACTTGAGCGAAACGGCGGAGGTGGTGGCATCCGACGCTCCCCGACGGAGCGAAGAATTCAGGGAGCATCTGGCAACCCGCTTCGATGCGATCACCGTGGTGCGACAGGGCGGTGGACGAACGGTGCTTTTGGGCGCCGAACGCCCCCTGCCGGAATTGACGCAAGCGGAGCGCAGCCGTATCGCCAAGGGCGGGACGATCCTCAGGACGGACCAAAAGCCCGACGGCGGCTGGACGATAAACGTCGTGCGCGGATTCGAGTCGAAGCAGACACCGGCGCAGGCCAGCACGGTGTTCGCAGAACTGAACCAGCGCTATCTTTGGGACGATGCGGGCGATTCCTCTCAGACGGGAATCTGCGTCACAGACGATAACGGACGGCTGCTGTATTGCTCGCAACCCCAGCTCCCGGCCGAGCTTCTCGAGATCGCGACGCGACTTCCGACGGCGGCCTCAGGCCGATTCGAATATTCGAACGCCGAAGGAACGCAGCTTGCGCACCATCACGAGGTCTTCCTGGAGCCGCGCTTCCGGGTGCAGGGGTGGACAGTCGTCGCCACCAGCCGGGAAACCGAATTGCTCGCGCCCATCGCCGCGTTCGAGACGATCTTCGTTCCGATCACTGTGCTGGCGCTTCTCATGGCGGCGCTGCTTGCCCTTACCCAGGTGCGGCGTACCCTCGACCCACTGGAAAAGTTGATGGAAGGCACCCGCCGCGCCGCGAACAAGGACTTCACGACGCGCGTCGCCGTTGCGGGCAAAGACGAATTCAGCGAGCTGGCAGCGTCGTTCAACGCGATGAACGCGCGGCTGGAGAGCCAGTTTACGGCGCTGCTGACCTTTGCGGAAATCGACCGCGCGATTCTGTCGCGCCTGGACATCGATCGCGTCATCGAGACCGTAATCGTGCGCATCCACGACATCGTGCCTGCGGACTTCGTAAGTATTGCGATGCTCGACCGCCCCGCGACCGACATGATGCGAATATATACCCTCGACCAGTCGCACGACGGGCCCCTGGCGCTCGAACGCTGCGTCTGCTCGCCGGATCACGCTGGCGAGCTCCTGTCGCATCCGGAAGGACTTTGGCTCGGCGCGGGTGACCCGCCTGCGCCTTACGCCTTGCCGATGCGCCGGCTGGGTGCCGCGGCGGTTTTCGCTTCGCCCATCATCTGGCAGAAGGCGGTCGTTGGAACCATCGTCCTGGGCTTTCGCGCGGCGGCGCCGTTAAGCCCGGAGGAACGGACGCGCACGCGCGACGTGGGTGACCGCGTGGGCGTCGCCTTTGCCGCCGCGGCAAAGGACGAGCAGCTCTATTACCAGGCGCATTACGACGTCCTCACTGCGCTTCCGAACCGTCTCTATTTCCGCGACCAGTTGGAGCGCACCCTGGCGTACGCGAATCGCGCCCAGGAACGCTTCGCGTTGCTGTTCGTCGATCTCGATTTCTTCAAGCGCGTCAACGACAGCGTGGGGCATGCCGCAGGCGACGTCGTACTCCGCGATGCCGCAGATCGGATGCGCCGCTGCGTGCGTGAAGCCGACGTACTCGCGCGTCTCGGCGGCGACGAATTCATGCTGCTCTTGCCGGATATCAAGGCAACTCGCGACCCGCAAATCGTTGCCGAGCACGTGATCGCCGCGATGGCAGCGCCGTTTGCCGTCGGCGGGCACGACCACTTTCTAAACGCGAGCATCGGGATCGCCATCTACCCTGATGACGGAGAGACCGCGGACGATCTTCTGCGAAACGCGGATACCGCGATGTATCGGGCCAAAGAAGCGGGACGCGGCCAATACGTATACTTCAAGCGTCGAATGAATTCGGATGCGGTTGCCCGCGTGCGCGCGGAGAGGGATCTCCACCACGCTCTCGAGCGTAAGGAATTCACGCTTCGCTATCAGCCACAACTCGACTTGAGAACCGGACTCATTTCCGGCGCTGAAGCGCTGATTCGCTGGAACCATCCTGAGCGCGGCCTGCTGGCACCGATTCATTTCATCCACCTCGCGGAAGAGACCGGGCTGATCGATCGCCTGGGTGAATGGGTGTTGCGCGAGGCTTGTACTCAGTTCCAACGTTGGCGCGAGCAGGGGATTCTGCTGCCGCGCATCGGGGTGAATGTATCGGCCCGGCAATTTCATCAGCACGACTTCGTGAGCAGGCTGGAAACCATCCTTCGCGATACCGACATGCCCCCGTCTTCATTGGAAGTCGAGATCACCGAAAGCCTGCTTCTCGAAGCCACGGAGACTGTCGAGGCGATGCTCAAGCAGATGAAGTCCATCGGGGTTCACCTCGCGCTGGACGATTTCGGCACCGGGTACTCGTCGCTCGCCTATCTCAAGCGCTTCCCCGTCGACGTGGTGAAGATCGATCGCTCGTTTATCAAGGACCTCCCGTCGGATGAGGGGTCCGCGGCGATTACCGCGGCGATCATCGGGATGGCGCATGCACTGCGCAAGACCGTCGTGGCCGAGGGCGTTGCGACGGCGGAGCAGGCCAAATTCATGCGCAGCCTCGATTGCGATCATATCCAGGGTTATTACCTGAGCATGCCGCTCGAGCCGTCCGAACTGGGGGACCTCGTCCGCCGCGTAGCGCGGCGTCCCGGGATCGAGAATGCTGCAGCGCATGATCCGCGTCCGGACGCGGAAGAGGCAATCACGGATTGCGTCCGGGAGTCGCGCCAGTCCTTGGTTGCGCTACTTCCGCCGGTGACTCTGTCCCGCTGAATCGCCTCGGTTTCTCCGCGGGACTGGGGAGCCCAACTGCCTGCTCGTATCGGCTCGGGTCCGATTGACAGCGCGAACCGACCGGTGCAGTGTTTTACTCCTCAAGAATTCGTTTCCGGGGCCGTTGAGCCAAGACGAGAGTGAGGTTCCGTGTGCGACCACCCCCTTGCCTGATTTGTCGTCCCGCGCTGCCGCTCATATCGGTAGCCGTTGAAATCCCGGAAAAGCGGCGGCGTACCGGAAAGGAGCCGTCGAGGTGAGAATCCCCGGTGTCCTGCTGCTTTCACTGCTGCTCGTTGCCTGCGCGACGACGCGGGTGACGCAGCGGACCGAGCAACTATTCAAAGATCATCTGTTCGCCGCTCCATCGGAGCGCATCAGTGCCGCTGATGTTTTTGCCGTCAGCGACGATATGAAGCATTACCTGAGGGTGGAGATCGCAGGCCAATTGCGCGTCAAAGGGCCGCAGCGCGGACTCATCGATGCGCTCTACGACAAGAGCCAGCTCAAGCTCGAATATGACACGGAGATGACTCGAAATGCGTCGCAGACGTTCGGCGCGCGAGCCGGCAATTGTCTGTCCCTGGTCATCATGACGGCGGCTTTCGCGAAGGAGCTGGGTCTGCCGGTTCGATACCAGCGAGTGCTTGTGGCGGACGCGTTCAGCCGCAGCGGCGACTTCTATTTTTCCAACTCGCACGTCAATCTGACGTTGGTCGCACCAGCGATCGGCGACCGCGTCCTGAACGCTGAGAATGCTCCGATCACCATTGATTTTCTTCCGCCGGAAGATGTGGTCGGCCGGCGTTTACGGGTGATCAGCGAGGAAACCGTCGTCGCCATGTATATGAACAACCGGGCGGCCGAATCGCTCGCTCGCGGGCAACTGAGTGACGCCTATTGGTGGGTGCGCGCGGCCATCGAACGCGACCCCAAATTCCTGAGCTCCTATAACACGCTCGGCATCATTTACCGCGATCACGGCAATCTGCAGGAGGCGGAGCAGGTACTCCACCACGTTCTGGAGCTCGAACCGGAAAACACTCAGGTCATGTCGAACTTGGCGCTGGTTTTCAACGATGAAGGCCGCGTCGCGGAGGCCGACAGCCTCACCCGGAAGCTTGAGCGGTTGCAGCCCTACCCGCCCTTCCATTTCTTCAACCTTGGCATGGAAGCCATGCGCAAGGGCGACTTCAAGTCCGCAAAAAGCCTGTTTACGAATGAAGTCCATCGCGACGCGTACTACCATGAATTTCATTTCTGGCTTGCGGCCGCCTGCCTCGGCCTCGGCGAGATCGACGAGGCGCGTGCGCACTTGAAGCTTGCGATGGAAAACAGCTTGACCCGCAAGGAGCACGCGCTGTATGCGGCGAAACTCGATCGGATAAGGTTATCCGGTCGTCCCAGTAGCGAGCTGCAAGGAAGCAGTGGTGCGCGGGAGCGCCGCGATTGCGTTCCAGCATGGGCTGGGATGCTTACATTCTGCTGACTGACGACTTGCGCACGGGCGCATATTCTTTGCGTCACCGCTGCGTCATTTGAGCAGGATTCAGCGGCTTGGCGGTCGGCTCTCCTCCTGGCTGGCCGCCTCTTCTATTCTTCGCGCGCCGTTGCATACAAAAGAGGAATCATCTCGGGGAGATCGGCGCTCGCCCGACTTGGCACCGGCGCGAAAATTGAATGTTGTGGGGTCGCCTCCGTGGTGCCGGGAGAGGGACTCACACTTGCTAGTTGACAATCAGCATTGTCGAAGACAATGCCCCCACGGATGCCCCCCGCCGCGGCTAGAATCGCGCCATGTGCAAAGCCGGGCATAGCCCCTTACCGAAAGCCTTGACGATTGACGTCTTCGTCGAGCTCCATTCGATGCACTTCTCCCGCTCGATCATCGCCAAGTTGACGGGGTCTACGTCGGCCTACGTGGGACAAGTTCTCTTCGCGGTCGGAAGGCGTGAGCGATGGGATAAGCCGGACGATTGCCGCTCTTCACTGCCGGCAGCCATGCAGGAGTCGTGCGACAAGCTAACGAGCGCGCGAGCCAAGCAAGCACGAGCGATCGGCGCGCGTCGGCTTGAATCCAGGGCCGCTGTTGAACGCGGCGGAACCGCCGGCTACGTCACACCTAATGGTCGCTAGGGCGCGGCCGAATCGCGACCGCGCGCTCGGCTCCGAAACGTATCGGCCAATAGGCGGGTAGGGATCTTTTGTAACGGATGCCGCCGGCCCAGCCGACCATGTAGCGCTTGCCGTCTCCGCTTTCCACGTCTATCGGATCATCTGCTTTAGAAAAAGGGGCTAGTGCGGGCGAGTCTCGTTGTCCGATACCTCCGGTTTCCGGCAAAGCATCGAGGATTTCTTGTGTAATGGTCATTCCCCACTCCTCCGGTTGGCCCAGCGACTGCTGCCAACCCAGTGTGCGCTTAATCGGGCGCAGTTTGCGCGGTCGCCGAAAAGAAAAACCCCGCCGAAGCGGGGCTTTGCGTGAGGCCGGTAGCAAAGGAACGGCAACCGTTGCCGCTCCTCGGGACTCTAGTTTTGAATGGCGGTGACGCGTCCGTTCACGGTGTAGATATACATTCCGTTCGGGTACACGTACTGCACCCTGAGGGCACCGGCCGTCTCGGTAGTGTTCATCTTTTCAGGGTATCCGTACGCAGCGATGATGTCTTTTTGATCTGATCCGACGTGGACAGTTGTTCCGCCAGTGACCTCCCTTTGTGCTGCGAGCCTTCTCGCCGCGCTGTCGGCCCCAGCCTGTTTGAGACAGTCTTTTACCTC
>Ga0193751_1000180_pt1 | contig 57570 bp, 62 predicted proteins | sample L1c2metaG_FD_143050 | JGI IMG/M metagenome (GOLD analysis project Ga0193751, IMG submission 143050) | Soil microbial communities from a riparian zone of the East river system, Colorado, United States - L1c2 | ecosystem: Environmental > Terrestrial > Soil > Riparian zone | place: USA: East River...
TGGTACTCGCGCAGCTTCTCCTCGACGTCGTAATCCCCGGTGGACGGCGACCAGACCTCGACGACTAATGGCATGGGCTCGTCGTGGACCTCGAACGTGCCCGGCCTTTCCCGCAGTCGCCGCTCGAGTGCTCGAGGCAGGACGAACAGGTCCGGGACGTAGTACGTATCCGTCGAGATGCGCATGCGGCCCGTATTTAATCGGATGCGGTATTTGGCGCGGTCCAGTTGACGATTCAGCTCAGAATAGAGAGCGTCGATGACGTCGTTGTGCTCGGTCGTCATGGGCGGTTTACTCCGCAGATGCCCGCAGACGAGCTCCCAGGCGCCCCCCGGGTCCTCCAGCGCCACCTGTTCGTATGTCGCTTTACTAATCGGCATCGCGTCTGCTCTCCGTGTCCCAGCCTAGCATCAGCCCCGCGTCGAGACGCCGGGGCTCTGGGCCGGCGTATTTCAGCGACTCGCTGGAGCAGCTCGAGCTCCTGACGACAGAAGTCGCGCCGGAGCTGTAGCCCGCAGCGTGGGTTATAGGACGTTGGAGATATATCCGAAACAACGGAGTGGCGTGCGCGGCTTAGTCGAAAAGCCGCGAGAGCTCGATAGTCACACCCGCCAGCGCGACCGGATCCACGGAGCCGCCGCGGTGCACTTTATCCTCGTACGTTCCGTCGGACTGCCGGCGCCAGGTAGTCAGCGTCCGCTCGTACGGATGGATCCGCTAGATCTCGAGGTCGCCGCGCCGCTGGTACTCGCGCAGCTTCTCCTCGACGTCGTAGTCGCCGGTTGACGGCGACCAGACCTCGACGACTAATGGCATGGGATCGTCGTAGACCTCGAACGTGCCCGGCTTCTCGAGCAGGCGTCGTTGGAGCGGTTGCGGGACAACGCAGAGGTCTGGAACATAATAGGTACCGGTTGAGATCCGCAGCCGCGTGGTGTTGACGCTGACCCGATACTCACGCTCGTCCAGTTGAATTTGAAGCTGGTGGTCGAGCCCCTGCATGGCGCGGTTATGCTCGGTCGTCATCGCCGGTTTACCCCGCAGATGCCCGCACACCAACTCCCAGCATCCGCCTGGATCCTCCAGGGCTACCTGCTCGTACGTAGCTTCACTGATCGGCATCGTGTCCGCTCCCTATGCATCAGCCTAGCATTGGCGGGGCAGCCCCTGACCACCGAAGTCGCGCCTGCGCTCTAACAAACACCCGAGCGCCTTGACGCGCGGGGCGCGCAGGTGTAGCACAAGCGCAGGCGATTCGTCCGAGCAGGCAAGGAGGTCTGTCGTGGCTGGGGTAATTGATTCCGATACGCACGTTGTCGAGTCCGAGCAGATGTGGGAGTTCTTCGATGAAGCGATGAAGCCGAGGCGTCCCACGCTCGTCGCCTTTGCCGATCCGGCCACCGGCATCACAGGCAACCGTTGGGTCATAGACGGCAAGCTCTTCCCGCGTCCCTTCGGCAGGGGTGGGGCCTTCTTGGCGACGCCGCCGATGAACGAGCAGCAGGCAGTCGACATGGAGTGGAGCTCGCGCTCCCTCAACGACCCGGCTGCGCGCGTTGCTGCCATGGAGAGCCTGGGCATCCAATCCCAGGTCATCTTTCCCACGCTGTTCATCGCCTACCTCACCGACGAAGTCGATCTCGAAGTCGCCCTGTGCCGCGCCTACAACCGATACATGGCGGACGCCTGCTCGCACGCGCCGGACCGGCTGCGCTGGATTGCGGTTCCGCCGCTTCGCTCGATCGCGGAGTCGATCGGGGAGCTGAACTTTGCCAGAGAGAACGGCGCCGCCGGAATCCTCATGCGCGGCCTCGAGGGCGACCGATCGCTCGCCGAGCCGTACTTCCACCCCATCTACGCGGAGGCGAGCCGGCTCGGACTGCCGGTCTGTATTCATATCGGCGGCGGCTCGCCCACATTGAACGAGATGGCCGATACCCGCTACATGTTCAACTTCGCGAGCCAGCGTCTACTGCCGGTGATCGCATTTCACGATCTTCTGTCGGCCAGGATCCCCGAGCAGTTCCCGGACCTGCGCATCGGGTTCATCGAGGCGACGGCTTCATGGGTGCCGTTTGTCCTGCACTTCCTCCAACGACGGCTGAACATGGGCGTGGTATCGCAGGAGAAGTTGGGTCCCGCGCTATTTCGTGACTATCGCATGTTCGTCGCCTGCGAGGCGGACGAGGATATTCCCTATCTTCTGACACACATCGGTGAGGACAACCTTCTCATCGGGACCGATTACGGGCATCACGGCGCGAGGAGGGGTCCGGCCGACCAGTCGGTGGAACTGGATCTCGTCTCCGTGATCGGCGCCCGCGAAGATGTGCCGCCCAGCGTGGTCAATAAGATGCTGCGGGAGAATCCGCGCCACTTCTATGCGCTGACGTAAACCAGGAGGACAGGATGGTGCAGAGGCTCGTTCGTCGAAAGATCGCATCCAACCTGAGACTGAGCCGGCGACGCCTGCTGCTGGCGAGCGGCACAGGCGGCGTTAGCCTCTTAGGGTCGTATGCTCTCGGCTGCAGTAGCGGCCGCAGGCCAACGGGCGGAGGCAGCGGCCAGACGAATGCCGGCGGGCAGGGGGCAGGCCAGCCGAAGCGGGGTGGCACGCTCAACTACTCCGGCGGCTTCGCCGGAAGCTACGACACGTGGGGAGCGGGGTTTGATCCCGATACGATATTGCAATGGGGCGCACATTCGTACACTCTGTTCTATCAGCGGCTGGTGGCCTACAGTCTCGTAAACTACGCAATCGAGCCGGAGATCGCACAGAAGTGGGAGCAGCCATCGCCGACCGAGTACGTCTTTCACCTCCAGCCCGGCGTCAAGTGGCACAATAAGCCGCCGGTGAGCGGGCGGCCACTCACGGCTGAGGACGTCGTTTTCAGCCTGGAACGGGTCCGCACCGGTGATGCGCGCTTCTCCGCGCGGTCGCTCTTGGCCCTCGTCGACAAGATCGAGGCGCCGGACAAAGCAACGGTGCGGATCACGACCAAGAGTCCGGACGCCGTTACGCTGACGAAGCTCGCCGCGGAGAATGTCGCCATACTGGCGAAGGAGGCCGTCGACCGGGATCCGAAGCTTGCGAACGCCGACAGTGTGATTGGCACCGGGCCCTTCATTATGAAGTCGGCCGAGGATAAGGTGGGTGGCGACTACGTCCGCAATCCTGACTACTGGAAGCCGGGCCTACCGTATCTGGATGGCGTCCGAACCCGGCATTTCGCGGACTTCCTATCGGGCTGGTCCGCCTATCTGGCCAACCAGGTCCAAGTCGCGCTCGTCCCGGGCGCTGAGGTAAAGAACTACGCTGCCAGCCAGGGGACCAGCTTTACTCCCGAGTGGGTACCCGACGATACCACCGGGCTCATCGGCGGTCCAAACGTCACCGTGAAGCCGATGGACGACCCCCGGGTCACGCGCGCGTTGCGCCTGCTGATTGACCACGACGAGCTGATCAAGTCCTGGGCGGAGGTGCAGTTTGGCAAGGGCGGCTACGGCTCTATTTTCCCGACAGCGCTTTCGGCCTGGGATCTGACCGACGCCGAGTACCGTCAGCAGCTCGAGTGGAAGCAACCAAAGGACGACGCGGCCAAGGAGGCGATCTCGCTGCTTGCGGCCGCCGGCTTCACCAAAGACAATCCGCTGAAGTTCGAGGTCGTGGACAATAATGTGCCGCAGATCATCCCCGGCCACCAGCTGGTCCAGGCGCAGTGGAAACACTGGAGTCAGGGCGCCGTCGATGCGCAGATTAAGCTCGTCGACGCGGGAACTTCAACCAGCATACGGGCGTCTGGGACATTCTCTTACTGGTACAGCGGATTTTCAGTAGGCGTGCCCGAGCCCGATATCTGGCTCACTTCCTGTTACCACAGCGGCGCCAGCTTGAACTTTCCTCGCTACAGCGATCCCCAGCTCGACGCGATGATCGATAAGCAGCGCACGATCTTCGACCAGACACAGCGCAAGGCCGTGGTGAAAGAGATTGTTCGCTACGCGGTCGATCATTGGCCGGGGACACTGGGCGCCAATCGGTACTTCCTCTACGCCCAGAAGCCGCAGGTACAGAACCGTAAGCCGGAGTACTTCCTCAACGGCCGCCAGTACGAGTCGGTCTGGCTCAACGCGTAATTGTGCGGCGACTCGCGCCGGTGATGCCTGCGTTTCAAGACCTAAAGAAGAGGCATTAAATGAACGGGATTATTGACGCCGATACCCATGTCATTGAGTCCGAGGAGATTTGGGGGTACTTCGACCCGGCCCTGGCCGGCAAGAAGCCCGCGCTCGTGGCCTTCCCCGACCCGAGCACAGGCACAACCACGCATCGTTGGGTGATTGACGGCAAGCTCTTCCCAAAGCCGCACGGCAAAGGCGGCGTGTTTCTGGCAACACCGCCGATGGACGCCAAACAGGCGGTGGATCTGGATTGGGCCTGCCGCTCGCTGAATGACACCACCACGCGCATTCAGCACAAGGATCGGATGGGCGTCCAGACGCAGGTGGTCTATCCGACCCTCTTCCTCGCCTATCTCACGGACGATCAGGCGCTCGATATTGCTCTGGCCCGCTCCTACAATCGCTTCTTGGCTCACGCCTGGGCAGAAAGCGTAAACCAGCTGCGCTGGGTGGTCGTGCCGCCGCTGCAGTCGATCGATGCGAGCATTGAGGAGCTCAACTACGGCAAGCAGAATGGAGCCGTCGGTGTGTTCTTCCGCGGCATGGAGGGGGAGCGCTCGCTCGCGGATCCCTATTTCTTCCCGCTCTATGCCGAAGCAGAGCGCCTGGACATGCCGGTTTGCGTTCACACCGGTGCGGGGGCGCCGGCGCTAACGGAGATGTGCGACAGCCGTCTGACGGCCGCCTTTTCTCACATCCGTCTTCTGCCGCTGATGGCGTTTCACGACCTTGTCTACAATCGCGTGCCGGAGCAGTTTCCTGCGCTTCGCTTCGGGTTTATCGAGGCCGCTGCGTCCTGGATGCCGTTTCTGCTGCACTTTCTCAGGCGGCGCATACGGATGGAGAAGCGGAGCACCGAGCAGCTCGGCCCCAAGCTCTGTCGCGAGTACCGGATGTTCGTGGCCTGCGAGGCCGACGAGGACATTCCTTATCTCCTCAACCACATCGGCAAGGATAACCTGCTGATCGGCTCAGATTACGGGCACCATGACCAGTCGGCCCAGCCGGACCTCGTGTCCTATATCCAAGCGCGCGAGGACGTTCCACCGGCTGTCGTGGATAAGATCCTGCGTGAGAACCCGCGCCGCTTCTACGCCATCGCGTAACGGCATGGTGCCACGGGATCCGTGGTGCTGCAGGCCGGAGTGCCCGAGGCCGCTTGCTTAAGCGGGCGTCGCGGCGGGCTCGAAGGCTGGCGCCGTCTCTCGGATCTCCATCTTGGCTACGTGCCCGCCGAGCTGAACGCCCGCGGCCCGCGCAGCCTCCTGAAATGCTTTGGACTTTGCCTCGAGATCCTGCGCGTCGGCGTACGTCCTCACCCAGACAAACTCGTTCTGTGGACGGTGCACCCATGTGCCGACGATCGGGATTCCCACCTTCTCATGCAGCGGCATCGTCTCCTCTTTGAAGTGCTTCAGGAAGGCGTCCATCTCCCCGCGATTGATCGTGTAGATTCGGACCTGTGCGATCATTGCTGTCTCCCTCTCGACTCAACCCCCATTAGCCCGCTGCGACCGGCTCCTTCCGGAAAGCAGGTATGACGTGCTTGCCGAACATCTCCATGGACTTCAGCACCGTCTCGTGCGGCATGATCTCCGTCTGCATGACAAGGATTACCTGATCGACGCCGGCATCCTCGTAGAGCTGTATGCCCTTGATGCAGTGCTCGGGGTCGCCCGCGATGATGATGCCACGGTCGCGGAGCGTGTCGCCGTCCATGCTGCCGAAGGCGGCGCGCGCCGCCCCAGGGCCGCTGTCGAGTGAGATGCCGACCTGCGCCGCCTGCTCCTTGTGCGCGTCATCGGACTGTCGCAGCCAGCGGCCGAAGTCCGCCTTGAGATGGTCGGGCACGCCGCCCCACTCCTCCAGCAACTGCTCGTAGGCGTTCACGCGATCGCGGATGTAGGGCTTGTCGGGCCCAAAGAACGTCTTGAGCGACAGAGCGCAAAGCTCCTTGGCGGCCGTGTCGTCGTCGCTGCAGCAGCACTGGACGTTGTTGCCCCAGAAATTGTTAATGGAGGCGCCGACGGGCGTCGAATCCTTCACTTTGGCGCGGTAGGTCTTGACGTGCTCGGCGAGGATGGTCGTCGCGAATGTCGAAGAAGACAGGACCCCGATCCCCTTCTCGGCGGCGACGTTGAAGCTCTCCGTCTGCGTGCAGGCGAGATAGAGGCGTGGGTGCGGCTTCTGAAACGTCTTCGGCAGCACCCGCCGGCTCGGCACGTTCCAGAACTTCCCCTCCCAGGAGAACTCGTCCGACTGCCAGATCTTCGGCAGCATCGTGATCGACTCTTCCCAGCGGGCGCGCGTCTCGCGCGGGTCGATGCCAAGCCCGGTCTGCTCGTACGCGTTGGAGCGACCGGTACCAACCTCGACGCGGCCGTCGGTGAGCTGGTCGATCATCGCCACGCGCTCCGCCACTCGCACGGGATGGTGATACGGCAGGATCGACACCCCGAACCCGATGCGGATACGCTTCGTGATCTGGCTGAGGGCGCCGAACATGACCTCCGGGCACGGGGAGCCGGAGAAGCCGGTAAGGAAATGGTGCTCGACAAACCAGAGGTTGTCGAACCCCATCCTGTCGGCCAGCGCACACTGCTCCAACGTCTCCTTGTAGAGGGTGTTCCAATCGACTTCAGTGCCCTTGAAGGGTCGCTGCATCTCGTACAGAAGGCCGAATTGCATGTCCTTCTCCTTGACTTGCCTGCGAACACGGGTGAACGAGAACGTGGCGTTAGCATAAATGGGATGCCGCGGTTCGACAATGCTCCCTAAACTGTACTGGCGTATCTAATCGAACGGGTCGAACATCGGGACGCCGGTCTTCTCAAAATCACGCCTATTATGTGTCGCAACGATCAGGCCGTGCTGCAAGGCTGTCGCGGCGATCATGCCATCAAGCAACGGCATCGCCTGCCCTCGCCGCCTTAGATCCACCACAAGTTCAGCCCAACGCCCGCTTACGGCAGCGTCCCAGGGAAGGCAATCAATGGTCTGCGCCAGAGTGATGAACCAGTTCGCAAGTTGGTCACGTCTGCGCCCGTTCGGAAGCCGGAGTACGCCGACGCGAAGCTCACCCAGAATGATGGAGTCGACGACGAGTTCCCCCTCATTCTCTGCAAGCCAGTCAACAACCCTTGCAATTGGAATTCGTTTCGTCGGCTCACTGAGGACGTTGGCGTCGACCAGATAGGTCACCTTAGTTTCGGCACCCGAATGTCGTCGGTCGTCTCCGCGCGATCGAGCGGCTCGAACCAATCCTTGACGGGGCAGTTGAGAAGTAGCTGTACCAAACCTTGATTTCTGCGTTGCTCGATTCGTCGCAGGCGGTACTCCCCACTATCGATCCGCTCGATGTCGAATTCTTGCCCTGGTTCGATATTGTCCTGCCGTCGGATTTCGGCTGGCAGGACAATTTGGCCTTTGCTCGAGATACTGGTTCTCATACTGGTAAGATACTGTCTTACCAGTGAGCAGTCTACTGCTGGCGAAGGGACGTGCGCATCATGTCTGAGCTCCGGGCGGTATCCATCGAAGCGCCAGAGCCACTGATTGAGTTCCGAAACGTGTCCAAGCACTTCGGGAAGCACGAGGTGCTGCGCGATATCAACAACGTGGTGCGGCACCGCGAAGCGGTGGTCATCATCGGGCCATCCGGCGCCGGCAAGAGCACGCTGCTTCGGACGGTCAACCGGCTGGAGACGATCGATGCCGGCGAGGTGATCGTGGAGGGCATCGCGGTCCACGACAGACACACCGATATCAACCTGCTGCGCAGCCGCGTCGGCATGGTGCAGCAATCCTTCAATCTCTTCCCCGAGATGACGGTACTCGAGAACATCACCCTCGCTCCACGCAAGGTGAAACGCCTGTCCAAGGACGCCGCAGACGAGCGGGCGCAGCGCCTGCTCGTGCGCGTCGGGATACCTGAGAAAGCTGGGAGCTATCCGGCCAAGCTGTCGGGCGGACAGCAGCAGCGCGTTGCGATCGCCCGAGCCCTCGCGATGGAACCGGCTGTTATGCTGTTCGATGAACCGACTTCGGCGCTCGACCCGGAGATGATCAAAGAGGTCCTCGACGTGATGCGCGACCTCGCACGAGATGGTATGACCATGCTGATCGTCAGTCATGAGATGGGGTTTGCGCGCGAGGCGGCGGACCGCGTGCTATTCCTGGCAGACGGCGTTATCGAGGAGCAGGGCACGCCCGAGCAGGTTTTTGACCATCCGCACGGCGAGCGGACACAGCGGTTCCTTAGCCGTATCCTTTCGCACTGATGGACCAATAGGCGAGACTGACGAAAGAAGTCGTTGGGAGGAGCGCCATGAACAGTCAAAGTTTTCGTCCCCGGCGAGCGGCCCTCGCCTTGGCCGCCGCAGCCGCCGCGCTGGCCGTAGCCTGTGGCGGCGGCAGCGCGAAGCCCGCCTCCGCGCCGGCTACGCCGACCACCGCCGCGCAGTCATTCCCGCCCGGCTCGACAATGGCAGCCATCGTCTCGAGGGGAACGATGACGCTCGGCGTCAAATACGACGTGCCGCTCATGGGCCTGTACGACCCGGTCAGCCAGAAGGTGGATGGGTTCGACATCGCCATCGGCAAGGAGCTCGCGAAGGACATGGGGCTCAAAGAGGCCCAGGTCAAATTCATCGAAGCAGTGACCGCCAACCGCGTCCCCTTCCTGACCGATGACAAGTCCGACATGGTCATCTCGACGTTCACGATCACCGACGAGCGCAAGCAGCAGATCGACTTCTCACGGCCGTACTACGTCGCCGGCCAGGCGGTAATGGTCAAGAGCGACAACACGACGATCAAAAAGGTCGATGATCTCGCCGGCAAGACCGTCTGCGCCCAGACCGGCTCGACGAGCGAGACGCAGGTAAAGCAAAAGGTCCCCACCGTCACTGTTCTCCCGCTCCAGGTCATCTCCGCCTGCGTCCAGGCGATGAAGGACGGCCGCGTCGATGCTACCTCCACTGATGACATCCAGCTCGCCGGCTTCGTCATCGCCGATAAGAGCCTCAAGATGGTCGGGGGTCAGTTCACGGTGATCCCGTATGGGATCGGCATCAAGAAGGGCAAGACCGACCTCGTGAAGTTCGTCAACGACGACCTCACGAAGATGCTCCAGGACGGCCGCTGGGAGAAGTTCTATACCCAGTATCTCGGGCAGGTGCCCGGGGCGCCCTCCGCGGCCGACTCCAAGGTGCGTGTCCTCGCGACGCAATGACAGAGGGTGGCCCGGCTAGGGGCTGGGGCGGACCAGATGTCCGCACTTCCGGCGAGGGCGCGGAGATCGCATGGCGTTTGTCGGGGACGTCCTGGAGCAGATCGGGCGGCACTATCCGGAGCTGGTTCGCGGCTATGAGACGACAATCGTCCTTACCTTCGTCGCGATGTTGCTCGCGCTCGCCGTGGGGCTATTCGGCTCGCTGCTCCGGACATCGGAGTCCCGGGCGCTTCGCTTGCTCTCGGGCGCCTATGTCGAGTTCTTCCGCAACACGCCGTTGCTCGTACAGCTCTTCTTCCTCTTCTTCGCCCTGCCCAAGCTCCCGCCGGTCGATCTGCCCCTGTGGGGGCACGTGACCTGGCTGCTCTCGCCAATCCAGGCGGCAATCATCGGCCTCACGCTCTACACCGGTGCCTACACGACGGAGGCGCTGCGCAGCGGGCTCTTGTCGATCGACAAAGGCCAGACCGAGGCCGCGCGCGCACTCGGTCTCAGCTACCTCCAGACCCGCCTGTATGTTGTCGTTCCGCAGGCGTTTCGGGTGGCCGTGCCGCTGCTTACAAGCATCTTCAGCGCCCTGTTTCGAAACACTGCGCTGGTCTCGACGATCGGCGTCGTCGAGCTGCTCAATGCCGCCGACCGGATCCAGCAGCAGAACTTCCGGACCTTCGAGCTGTTCACGGTGGCCGGAATCCTCTACCTATCGCTGACACTGCCGCTGGCATACGCATCGGGCCGGCTGGAGCAATTCGTCGCGAGGACACGATGAGTCTGCACGTCGTCGCCGGCGCCGGTTGGGAGCCGTTCACAGTCTTGCCGATCTGGCAGTTTCTGCTGGAGGGGCTACTGCTTGCCGTCCGAATCGCGGTGGTGAGCATCGCCCTCAGCATTGTGATCGGCGTCGTGATGGCGACCGGCCGCCTCGCTCCATTGCGTCCGGTCCGCTGGCTGGCAGGGACATATGTCGAGGTCTTCCGCGCAACGCCGCTGCTCCTGCTCATGTTCTTCGTCTTCTTCGGCTCGGCGCGAACGGCCGTCAAGCTCGACGCAATGACGTCGGCAATCGTGGCGCTGGCGCTGTACAACGGCGCCGTCGTCGCCGAGATTGTTCGCGCGGGCATCAACTCCATCTCCAGGGGCATCATGGAAGCCGGCCGCGCTCTCGGCCTTACATATCTGCAACTCATGGGCTACGTCGCCATGCCGATGGCGCTGCGGCGTATGTCGCCCGGCCTCGTCTCCCAGCTTGTGACGCTCTTCAAGGACACGTCATTGGTGAGCATCCTCGGCGTGCTCGAGCTCGTCCGTCGCGCCCGCCTGATCTACGAGCAGCCGAAGTACGCCGACGCGATTGAGGTCCTGCTGGTCGTGTCGGTAATGTACTTCGTGCCGTCCTATGTACTGTCGCTCGTCGCCCAGCGCCTGGAGCGGGTGCCGGAGCTCCGGGCTACGGGCTGAAGCATTCGTGGCCTCCAGCGCTCGAGTCCGACTGTTCGGCAATTTGACAGTGCGGTACCCGCACGGCATGATGGGCGCAATCTAGTCAGGACGCCCCGTCAACCGCCGAGCCGCTCTGGCGGCGGTCGGAGACGGGTCAACAGGTGAGCTGTACGCGACGGAGCGCAGCGGCGGCGCATGGGTCAACACAAAGGACGGGTTCGCTCCACTGCGAGCGGGGGTTGGCAATCCGATCCTGTGGGTGAGTCCCGGTGGATCGAAGTCGGGAGACTGGACCCGGCGGGGCGCGGCCTTCGTCCGAGCGTCGATTCTGGCCAACCGCTGGTTCGTGTGGAGGCTCGGCACCTCGTTGGCACTGGCCTACGTGGCCGCCGGCCGGATCGCCGCCTATGTCTCGTTCGTGCCGCTACCACCGCTGCACAACGCTGCTGGCTGTCTGCTCGCGAGTGAGGCCGGGGCTACAGTCACGGACATTGCCGGTCGGGCGTGGACGCTCGATAGCAAGTCGATTATGGCTGCCGCGACGGCGGAGCTTCATCGTGACCTGCTGCGGCTGGTGGCCGAGAGCTGCGAACCGGTGACCACTTAGCCGCGCTCATTGACTCGCTCATATCCCCTCCGGCTCCCGTCTGCCTCTGCTAGAATCGGCCCACCACCACAGAATTGAGGCTTCCATGGCATACGGCGGCAATGACTGGCTGGCGCTGACCTCAGAACCGGCTCTCGAGCCCGATCTTCCCATCTGCGACCCCCATCATCACTTCTGGGATTTTCGCCTGGAGCGTGTCCCCTATCAGCGCTACCTCCTGCAGGAGCTGGCCGACGACATCAATGGCGGTCACAACGTGCGCTCGACCGTGTTCATCGAAGCGCGATCGATGTACCGCGCGGACGGGGCGGAGGAGATGCGCGCTGTGGGCGAGGTCGAGTTCGTCCAAGGGCTGGCCGCGGCAAGTGCCAGCGGGCTGTACGGACCCGGCAGGGCGGCAGCGGCGATCGTCGGGCACGCCAACCTCAATCTGAGTGACAAGGTTCAGCCGGTCCTGGAGGCGCTGCAGGCCGCCAGCCCGAACCGCTTTCGCGGGATCCGCCACTCCGTCACGTGGGACCCGCACCCGGAGATCGAGAACACGGCCGCTCACAGAACGCAGGGGCAGCTTGCGACTGAGAGCTTCCGCGCAGGCGCTAGCGTACTGGCGCGCATGGGCCTGTCGTTCGACGCCTGGATGTATTTCCCACAGCTACCCGAGCTGGCAGCCTTCGCGAAAGCGGTACCCGACTTGACCATCATCTTGAACCACATCGGCGGCCTGCTGCGGGTCGGGCCGTACGCGAATCGAGACGATGAAGTCCTGGGTACCTGGCGGAGCGGTGTCGCAGCCGTGGCTGCATGCCCGAATGTCCATGTCAAGCTCGGCGGCATTGGCATGCCGCGCACCGGCTTCGACTGGGCGGCCCGCGCCAAGCCGATCGGCTCCGAGGAGCTGGCCGGGGCGATGACGCCGCTGATGACCTATTGCATCGAGCAGTTCGGTCCCGATCGGTCGATGTTCGAGAGCAACTTCCCCGTCGACAAGGTGTCGTACTCCTACAACGTCATGTACAACGCCTTCAAGCGGCTATCGAAGGGTTATTCGGCAACCGAGCGCGCCGCGATGTTCCACGACACGGCCACCCGGGTTTACCGCATCGGCGATTGAGATCGCGAGGGAGACGGGTGAGGCGAAGATTTCCCTCGACTCACAAGCTGTTTTGTGCGTTAGTCTAAACGTGTATGGATAGAGAGATTCAGCTTCTAGATGTCGTGGCGCTGACGGAGGACCTTCCGCATCACGAGCTTCGCCGTGGTCAGGTGGGTACCGTTGTCGAGCTTCTTGCTCCACATATCTTCGAGGTCGAGTTCAGCGCCGATGACGGCCGTTCTTACGCATCACTCGCGTTGCGTGCCGATCAGCTCATGGTGCTGCGCTACCAGCCTGTTTGACCGGCCCGCTACGCGATCATCCGCAGGTTGCTGCTGCGGACGGACCAAAGGGCGAGCAGAACGAAGCCCAGCGCGGCAGTGCCCATCAGGGCAGCGACGGGACCGGTAAGCTCGGCGACGAGGCCCACGAGCGGCAACGCAACCGGCAGCACCCCGATTCCCATGCTGATGATTCCGATCGCACGCCCGCGCATCTCCGGCGTGGCGCTTGCAAGCGTGATCGTGCCCTGCATGGTGCTGTAGCACGCCTGGCCGGCGCCCGCGACCATCAGGCCGGCAACGGAGGCGGCATACCAACGCGATGCCGCGAAGATGAACACGCCCAGCATCGCCATCGCGCTTCCGCCAAGGTAGGTCCAGCCGCGCCGCGGCCGGTGCCCGGCCGCGATCAGCGATGCGGCGACAATCGCACCAAGGCCGGCTGAAGCGGCGAGCAGGCCCGCCCAAAATGCGTTGACATGCAGACGGCCGGCAAAGACCGGCACCAGCGGCTGGTAGGGATAGTAAAAGAAGTTCACCAGTATGGTCACACCAAGGATGCTCAGCAGCAGCCGTTGCCCGCGCACGTATCGAAGCCCGGCCGCGAGATCTGCCAGCAGTGAGGAGCCGCCCGTCGGAACGTGATCGCGCCTCACGGCAGGAAGCCCGATCAGGCACAGCCATACGGCGACGTGGAAGGCCGCCATCGTGAGGAAGGTCTGCCCGACTCCGACGAAGTTGATCACCGAACCGCCCACGAGATTGCCCAACATCGCGCCGCCCGTCTGTGACATCGATTCGAGCGCCATGGCATTGGTGACGCCCCCGGCGCCCACCATGTCGTACACGAGCGCACGCCTGCTGGTGAGGTCCACCACCCAGCCGACGCCGACCACCAGGATGAACGGATAGACCATCCAGACTTGCAGGCGATTGGTGAGCGTAAGCAGCCCCATCAGCGTCGCGACCGGAATCAGCAATGCCTGCTGCAGCATCAACGATCGCCGGCGCTCAAAGCGGTCGGAGATAACGCCGCCGATGGCGCCGCCCAGCAGGATCGGCGTATAGAAGGCCGCTCCGGTCAACTGAACCAACAACGGCGAGCCGGTTCGTTGGTTCACGAGGTAGCTGCTGAGGAAGACCGCCATCCAGCGCGTCAGGTTCCACAGCCACCCGCTCGCCCACAGCCGTGGGTAGCCGGGTGCGTGCAGTGCGGCGAAGATGCCGGTCGCAGCCGCGCCCGGCGCGACATGCGTGATTTGGGAAGCACCGGTCTGGGATGATGCCACGGCGCTATCGTAGCGGGCACGCGGCGCACAGACGACATCGGTTCAGGTAGCCTCTACCTGTGGACCAACGATGTTAACCCTCCGGCGGCACCCGAAGCCTCCCGATCTACGGACGAGTAACGCTGTAGCCAACACCATCCCGCTCCCCTCGCCAGGGACCACAGACTCCGAGAATAATGCGCTTTCCTGGGCGACCTTTCTCGATACCTATCTCCCGGCGCTGGTGCTTGCGCTGGGCGTCGGCATCGCGCTGCCTGCCATTCCCACACTGGCACGGTCATTCAATGTGGGGTTCGGCCTCGCCAGCGGCGTCGTCACGTCATTCCTTCTGGGTGGCATGGCGGGCAGCATTCCCACCGGCTGGCTGATCGACCGCTTCGGACGCCGACGGGTCATGCTGGCCGGCCCGATCCTTACCTCCGTGATGGCGTTTCTGGTTGTGACATCGCACAGCTTCCCCGAGCTGCTGGCCTACCGCTTCTTCGACGGCTGGGCGGCGAACATGTGGCTCATGGGCCGGCTCGCGGGCATCTCCGGCCGGGCGCGCGCGAACCAGCGCGGCCGGCAGGTGAGCTGGATGTACGGCATGGACGGCGTTGGGCGCGTATCCGGGCCGCTCGTGGGCGGCTTCATCGCCACCGCGTGGGGCACACGCGCGCCGTTTGTTGGCTACGGTCTCCTGGCCCTGCTGGCGCTCATCCCTGCATTCCTGTTCATCAAAGACGTCGCGCCGCGCCCGCGCGCTGCCGCCGGGGCCGATGTGCGCGCCCCACGTATGAGTCTTCGACTCTTGATCCTGCCATGGATCGCCTTTTTCGGTGTTGCCTTCTTCTCGTCCCTATCCCGCGGCCCGCTGTTCGCCGATCTCTTCCACCTCTATGCGGCGTTCACCTACAACCTCAACCCGCGCTCGATCGGCCTGCTGGCGACGTTGGCGACCAGCGTCAGCCTGCCGGCATCGTTTCTGGCTGGATGGCTGATGGACCGGTTCGGGCGCAGGCGAACGATGGTGCCCGGCTTCTCCGCCGTCGCGGCGAGCATGCTCATGCTGGGAGCAACCGCGCTCTTGCACCTTTCGCTGGTCTGGTACGTGGGCGTCTTTCTCGTTCTGATCATCTCCAGCGGCTTGGTCAACGGCTCGGTGCGGATCATCGGCGCCGACGTGGCGCCGGCCGCCGCGCGCGGCATGTTTCTGGGAATGTGGCGTTTTGTGGGCCAGATCGGCGTCGTGCTCAGCCCGATCGTGTTCGCCTTTCTGGCGAGCACTACCGGCTACCCGTCCGCGTTCGTCTTCGTTGCCGCCGCGTCGATGGCGGTGGCGTTCCTGATGGCCTTCCGCATCCCCGAGACGGGCGGCTAAAGAGCCTTTGTCGGCCAGATGAGCGTGCGCCACATGTGCGCCACCGGGCTGTCGTCAAAGCCCAGCCCTTCCTGCGGTTGCCGGAAGTTGCGGCCGATGATGTCAACGAAGTCGTCCAAGCTTACCTTCGCGTCGGGATCGAAGGAGTAGATGTCGTTGACCGTAATGAGACGCGCTGTCCCATACCATTTGTGTGCACGCGCCTTCTTGTACGCCTCTTCGATATACGGCTCCGGCTTGTAGTCTTCGCCGAACAGGCGGACATACATCTCCGGATACTCGTAGCCAAACGCCTCGTCTGGGTAAAAGCGCAGCGCCTGATGTGCCCGAATCGCCCAACTCGTCTCTTCATCCATGTAGGGCTCGACCAGTTGGGCGCCCCAGAACCCGATAACGCCGATGCCGTGCAGCAGACAGGGGAGGATCACCTTCTCTTCACAGCCGGCCTTGAGCGCATGTGTCGCGCTCTGCAGCAGATGATTGGCTGGGCCGAAGCGATACGTGAAGAAGTCAAGCAGCGTCGGCCTTGCCCGGCATCTTTCGCAGCCTCGGGTCATCGCCGATCAGAGCGCGAGGTGAGCTCGTCTCCGGAGCTGGAATACTACCCCGCTCCGGCCGGCTCGGGTCCTTCTCGCCGAGCGTAAACAGAACCGACTTCTGAATGCGCACATCCAGGTCGCGGATCATCCGCTCCTCGAGTGCGTCGGCGCGCTCGGACGCACTGGGTTTGGGCGCATCATTAGGCGCCGTTGAGACGTTCGAACTCACCATGTGTTGAACTCGCCCTTGGCGGTGCTGGCCGCAGTGTCTTGGAGCAGTCCCCGAATAATAGCAGTCAGTCCTGCTCGCAATGGGCGACGAAGCTGGTGAGCGCCTCGAAATATGGACGCATGCCGGCATACAGCAGATCGTTGTGGCCGGCGCCGGGGACGACGAGCAGCTCCTTCATGGAGGAGCCTGCTGTCTCATGCGCCTCCAGCGCCCGCTCGACGGGAATGAGCTGGTCCTGCGCTCCGTGAATTGTCAGCAGCGGCAGCCGGACGGCCGCGAGCCGTTCTCGCTGGGCTTCGGCGAGAACGGCCCATTCGCCCTCCTCGCCCGGCGAAACAAAGCGCGCCCAGCCGAGCAGGCCTGATGCGCCCGACTCCATGATCATGCCCCGAAAGCCAACCGGATCGGTCGCGGCCAGCTCCAGCGCGGACAGCGCCCCCAGGGACCGCCCCATCAGGTAGCGTCCGTGGGTCCATCCCAAGCCATCGAGCTTCGCCATAACTGAGGTCTTCGTTGCGTGGGCGTCCGCCATCATCGCTGTGTAGGAAGGCCGGCCGGTGCTCTGCCCGTAACCGCGGTACTCACACACAACGAGGTTGAGGCCGGCATTCGCGTAAAGCATTGAGATGTCGTCGTAGTCGGCCACAACCTCGCCATTGCCGTGGAAGAACAGAATCGACGGCATCTCGGCCGACCCGGGATAGATCCGGGCGTGCAACGTGACGCCGCTGTCCCCCTGAATCGACAGGTCGCGTGCGCCGGCAGGCGGCGGCGAACTGTCCGGGCGCGGATAGAACATCAGTTGCCGGACCGCCGGGCGGTCGAGGAGCGAGAAGTCAGCCACGGTGGCCCCCACGGGCCAGTATACGGACTCCACCGCCGTCATTGCGTCCACTCTGCTTCGATAGCTTCCGAGATATACTCCTGCCAAGCCGTGCAGCGGAAGGAACATTCAATGGAGCGGCCAAACCTCGCCAACATCGGCTGGCCGCTGACCGGCGCCTGGTTGAACCGGTCATGACCACCGAAGCGCGCGTCCTGAATGTCGGCATCGTCGGCCTGGGCATGGCAGGCGCTGGGGTGGCGCCGGCCATCGCGGCGATGCCAAATGTCAACCTCGTGGGGGCGGTGGACGTCAACCCGCGTGCGCTCGCCAGCTTCCGCGACAAATACCACGCGAAGACATACGAGTCGATCGAGGAGATCTGCCGCGAGCCAAACGTGGATACCGTCTGGATCGCTACGCCCAACGTCTTTCACTGCCCCCACACGGTGATGGCGGCCGAAGCCGGCAAGAACGTCATCATCGAAAAACCGATGGCCATCAGCCTCGCCGAGGCCGAGCGGATGATTGACGCCTGCGAGAAGCACGGCGTGCAGCTCGTCTGCGGCGGGTCGCGTAGCTCCAGCGCCGTCGTACGCAAGATGCGCGAGGTCGTGCGTGGCGGCGACCTCGGGCAGCTGCGGGCGATGACGTCGTGGGCCGCGACCGACTGGATGCTGCGTCCGCGACGGCCCGATGAGTACGACGTCAACTACGGCGGCGGCGTCGCGTTCCGCCAATCGCCGCACATGGTCGATAGCTGCCGGCTGATCGCCGGCGGGCTCGTCCGCAGCGTGCGCGGCATGACGGGCCAGTGGATGCCGCCACGCAACACGGCGCCGGGATTCTTCTCCGCGCTGCTCGAGTTCGACAACGGCGTCTTCGCGACACTCGTCTACAGCGCCTACGGCTACTTCATGGCGTCGGAGCTGTTTCAACCGGAAGCGGGCGGGTCAAAGGCGCCCGGCCTCGAGGGCCGGCTTCGATCCCGCCGCGAGATCGTCACAGGGACGCGCGATGAGACAGCGGCCAAGGAGCAGCGCATCGTAAGCTCTCAACAGCCGGGAAGCACAGAGGGGGCGCAACTCCGCGGCTCCGGCTATCTGGCCGACCTCGGGCTGCTCGTCGTCTCCTGTGAGCACGGCGACATGCGCCAGTCGCCCGAGGGGATCTACGTTTACGGCGACGATGGCACGACGGAGCTGCCGCTTACGGAGACGCGCCGGCTGCACTCCCCGGAGCTTGATGAGCTGTACGAGGCGCTCGTTCAGGGCCGGCCACTGCTGCACGGCGGTCGCTGGGGACTTGCGACGCTGGAGGTGAGCATCGCGATCATGAACTCGGCCCGGGAGCACCGCGACATCGCCATGCAGCACCAAGTGCCCGTGCCCGACTGGGCGTAGGGCGTACCCCTTGGATGCAGCCTACTTTCGCACCCTCCGCGACTACAACAAATGGGCCAACGCGAAGATCCTCGACCGCGCGGGCGAGGTCGGCGAGGCCGACTACTTTGCCCAACGGCCCGGCCTGAGCTATGGAAACCTGCATGGCACACTCTTGCACGTCGTTGGGTCAGACTGGCTCTGGCTGCAGCGCTGGCAGCGCATTGGCGCCGACCGCGTGCCGGAGTCTGAGCGGCCGACGCTCGATTCGCTGCTCGACCTTAGGGCTGACAACGAAGTGGCTCAGCAGGTCTATTTCGATAAACTCACCGACGCCGAGCTGGACCGGCCGAATACCTACGGCTTCCCCGACGGCCGAACGATTACCAGTCTTCTCGGCTACCAGCTCGGGCACTGGACGAACCACGCGACGCAGTATCGCTCCGAAGCCGCCGTCCGCCTCACCGAGCTCGGCCTCTCGCCCGGCGGACTCGATCTCATGGTGTTCGTCGCGGGCCGCTAGCTATGGTGCCGGTCCTCATGCCACGTTCCCGCCCGGTAAGTACGTACGATACACTACGATCGTACGTACGCAGCAGGAGGCCCTAATGGTCGTGACGGCATCGGAACTCCGCCAGAACGTATACAAACTGCTTGACGAGGTATTGGAAACGGGCGTCCCGCTTGAGATCGAGCGTAAGGGCCGCCGGCTGCGCATCATACCCAGCGACGCGCCCAGCAAGCTGGACCGACTCGTGCCTCACCCAGGCAGCATCGTCGGTGATCCTGAGGACTTGGTTCATATCGACTGGTCGGGCGAGTGGCATCCGTATCCGTGATGCTGCTGGATACGCATGTCGCGATGTGGCTCTACGACGGGCCGCTGAGTCGTATTCCAGTCGCAGTCCGTCGCCGCCTCGATCGGGAGCAACTGGGGCTATCGCCGTTCAGCCAGCTGGAGCTTGGCTTCCTACACGAAGTGGGGCGGATCAGGCCCTCCGCCGCGGCGGTGCTAGACGAACTAGGTGCGCGGCTGGGTCTTGTGGTCGCAGACGTTTCGTCCGCGGCTGTCTGTAAGGAGGCGATCGGCCTCACCTGGACGCGTGACCCGTTCGATCGGCTGCTCGCGGCTCACGCAACGGTAAGCGCTATGCCCCTCGTCACGAAGGATCAGACTATCCGACGGCATCTGTCGCTCGCCTGGTGGGCCGATTAACTCACAGCCTCAAACGGCCGAAGAGATGGCCGGGGTGTAAGTCTCGGTGCCTACTGCTGGAAGCGCCCCTACCGCCCAAGCCCAGACGCCAGGTGCGCATCGTTGCCTCGATCTTGTCCGCGTCGCGGCTGTAGCCGCCCTCGCCAGGGCGGTATTTGAACCCGCTCGCTTCCGTCGCTCCGCCGACGAACTCTCCGTGATGACGTAGTGGATCGTAGTATATTGTGCTAGATTGTTTTCGTGGCGCTGCTGCTGGACGCTGACGGGCTGATCAAGCTACATCGCGCTGGCGTCTTGATGCACGTGGTCAGGGCATTCGCCTGCTCAGTTCCGCTCACCGTCTATGAGGAGGTCGTGACCAGGGGCAAGGCGCGACTTCACCAGGATGCCGAGGCTATCGAGAGCGTTCTCGCAGATCGGGTGACGGTTCTGGCCGTCGAGAGGCATGAAAATCCGGAGCCTGGATTGGGCGCGGGCGAGCTGGGCATCCTCAGCCTCCTTTCTCAGGAGCGAGGCGCAACGGTGGTCAGCGACGATCGGCGGTTCCTGACCGCGCTGACGAGGGAAGGGGCCGCATTTCTGACGCCGGCGGACATGATCGTGGTTTTAGTGCGGCGAGGAATCCTCACCAGGGATGAGGCCAGAGAAGCGCTGGACCGGCTGCGGCCGATGATACGAGTGGCCGCATACTGGGATGCCCGTCAAGACCTGGAGCCTGGAGGAGGGAGCCATGGCGAGAACTAGAGTCGTGCCGCTCAGGATTCCCGAGAATCTGGATGAGCTCGCGGCCATCAGCGCACAGACGCAGCACACCGACAAGGCCACCGCGCTGCGCCAGTGGATCTACCAGGGAGCGGCCAACTACGTCCTCAGGCTTGTTGCCGAGGGCAGGGTAAGCATCGGTCGAGGCGCCGAGCTTCTGGATTTGACGGTTCACGACTTGAACGGTCTCGCCGAGACCCTCGGGATTGAGCTGGGGGCCAGCGATGCGCAGCGTCGGCAGTCCCGAGCACTGGCAACTAAGTTCGCGGAGGATGCTCCCCCAACGCCGCCATCGATCGGGACCGCGGAAGCACCGCAAGGACCGAGGGCGGGAGAAGATCAGCATGTTGAGACGGGAACGGACGCTGCGATGCCAGCGCTCAACGGCTCGTCGACTAGAAGACAGAGGACGTCCGAGCGCCTCGCGAAATTGGCTCGAGATTTCGATCTCTACTTGTCCGCCTTTGACCAGGCGCCCCTATTCTCTGGCGATCAACTCGCAGTTCATCTGGATGCAATTGAATCTAGACGGACCTTTGGGACATTGAGTGACGCCTTGGACAACTCGGCGTTCCTCTTGAAGGTTCGCCACGTTCTGATTTCTTGGGGCTTGGGTACCCGCGGCTCGAAGTTGGCTGGGCCAGGCGACTTCATCGCGGCCTTGCGGGGCGCCAGGCCAACGCTGGTTGCATTGGATGGTGCCAAAATCGATGACCAAATTTTGGACCCGCAGATCGTGGACAAGATCTCGAATCTCATCGGAACTCTGGCCATCGCGGAGAACAAGTCCCGTATAGTCCCCGTCACGAAGGCGCTGCACCATCTTTTGCCCGACCTGGTGCCTCCCATGGATCGTGAATACACGCTGCAGCGCTTCTTCGGGCGTCATCCAATCGAGATACAGAGCCATCCCGAAGCGTGCTTCAGGGTCGCCTTCGATGGACTCCGATCGGTTGCGACAGCCGTAACACTAGGGCAACTCGTGGGCCCACGCTGGCGATCCAGCCCATCGAAACTGCTCGATAACGCTCTTGTAGGCTATTGCCGGACGGAGAAGATTCCGAAGACGAAATGACCGGCTTGAATCGGACGCATTGGCGCGAGAGGCACTGATGAGCCAGTTACCGAAACAATTACAACGCCCCGGCCGCGATGGCCGGGGCGTCCTCCGGTTCAGGCCGGAAGCGGCGATAACTTTTCATACCGTCCCGAACTCGGTCAGTCGGAGATGCTACCCGAATGTCCCTCACTACGGAGACCTCATTGCGCGGCAATGGCGCGAGCCGCCCCTCTGACCGATGAAGGCTTGGCTTCTGAGTTGGCTGGGCTGTGACTACCGCCCAAGCCCAGACGCGGCCAGGACCTCGTTGCCCACGCCCTGCCAGGTACGCATCGTCTGCTCTATCTTGTCTGCGTCGCGGCTGTAGCCGCCCTCGCCGGGGCGGTACTTGAACCCGCTCTCTTCCGTCGCTCCGCCGACGAACTCCATCGACTCGAATGGGATATTGGGCCACTCGAGACCGCTGTTCTCGTCCGGCGTCCGGAAGATGTTCATTGTCGGCTCGCCGCCGTCCTGAACGATGTTCATCTGCTTAATGAGCAGCGAGCGGAACTTGATCACGCCAGTGTCGCCCGCGCCCAGCTTCTCCAGATCGCGCTTCGCGACCGGGCCCTGGCTGCTCCAGGCGAGGTAGTCCTGGTTGAAGGTGCGCTGCAGGTCGTTGTAGCGCCCGTTCTCATCGAGCAGTTGGACGATGCGCGACGGAACGACATCCTGCCTCGGTGCCACCGTCCCCGGCGCTGCGCGCCACAGGTAGACGGAGAAGTGCAGCGTATTCTCCTCGTCGATCGGGACGCGGATCTGCATGGTCGAGTTGTGCCAGAGGATGTTGGGGAACAAGATTGAGTGTCCGATCCGCCAGCGAGGATGGTTCTCGTCGCGGTCCTCGGTAATTCGGCGCTTGATGATGCCGTACTTGTACTCGTCGTAGCCGATCTTCAAGTGCTTGCGCGTGCGCTTCCACGTGGGCTCGCGGCCGTCGAGGATCTCGCGGAAATAGTTGCCGCCGTAGTCGTGCAGATGCTCGTTATGCGTCGAGTCGCAGGAATTCTCCTGACATTGGACCCAGTTGCAGGGGAGATGCGTGATAGCGATGTCGCGCACGCAGTTGTCCCAGGTCAACAGGCCCCAGCGCGGCAGCAACGGCACTGGCTGCGGGCCCATGTAGGCAAATACCAGCCCGCCCATCGCCTCGGCCTTGTAGGCCCGAATCGAGCACTTGTCGCGGAACCGGTCTTCGGGGTGAACCGTGTCTTCAAACGGCTGCTCGATGCAGCGCCCAGTCTCGTCGAACTTCCAGCCGTGATACTGACAGCGGATGCCGTCCTGCTCCACGACACCATATGCGAGGCTCGCGCGACGGTGGGTGCAGTACTTATCGACGATTCCAAGCCTCCCCGAGCGGTCCAGGTAGACGACCAGCTCTTCACCAAGGATCTTGACTTCCCTGGTGCGGAATGGGCTCTCGAGCACTTGGTCGACGGCACACACCGGGTGCCAGTAGCGTCGCAGCATCTCGCCCATCGGCGTCCCCGCGGCGACCTGGGTCAGTAATTTGTTCTCTTCTACGCTGAGCAACTAAGTCTCCTCCCGGCGAACCGACTTCCCTTGGCCTCACTTTAGGTCGTACGGCTCCCAGAGTAAAGAGTCGCCACTGGCAAAGCTTGCTCAGGACGGCCGCGCCCAGGGAACCAGACGCAGGTGGATCGGCTCGTGCGGGTAGTTGGACATCACTTCCTCATGCTCGGCGTGGTGCTCCATCGCCGACATGTCCTCGCGCGTCTCCCACTCGCTCTCAACGAGGTATATAGCTGGATCCGTATCGGTCTGCGATTTCCAGATCTCGACGCTCATGAAGCCCTTCATGCCCTTGGCAAGCTCCGTCATGTCATTGAGATCTTTGAGGAACTCCTCCTCAGATGAGTAGCCGACGACCGGCAGCTTGAGCAGACTTCGTATCCCCATGACTCCTCCTCCAATTGGATGTCCATTTATCGGATGTTCGTTTAAGTATCGTTGCTTTCTCGTATCGCCTGCCAGACCCGCGCAGCGGTCAGCGGGATATCGATGTGACGGATGCCCAGCGGCGACAGCGCGTCGATGACGGCGTTGGCAATCGCGGGCGTGCTGCCGATCGTGCCTGACTCGCCGATGCCCTTGATCCCGAGCGGCGTCAGCGGTGAGGGCGTCACCGTGTGGGCTATCGTCAGCGACGGTACATCGTCCGCGGCCGGAATCGCGTAGTCGAGGAAGCCGCCACTGATGAGCTGACCATCCTCGTCGTAGACGATCTCCTCCATCAGCGCCTGGCCAAGCCCCTGAGCGATGCCGCCGTGCACCTGGCCGCGCGCCAGCAGCGGATTGACAACGGTACCGCAGTCGTCGACGCCGTCGAAACGCAGGACTGTCACTGCGCCGGTCTCCCGGTCGACCTCAACCATGCAGAGATAAGCGCCGAAGGGAAACGTCGTGCCGTCAGGGCTGTAGAAATGCTGAGCCTCAAGCCCGATCTCGTCCCCCGGCTCGGGAGCGCTGTAGGCATGCGCCGCCACCTGACCGAACGCGACCCCATCCTCCGGATGGCTGGCGACCTCGATGCGGCCGTTGCGGAACTGCAGATCGTTGGCATCGGTCTCCAACAATCGGGCAGCGATGCGACGCATCTTGGCCTCCACGTCCCGCAGCGAGAGGTAGATTGCCGAGCCGCCGAGGGTCATGCTCCGGCTGCCAAAGGTGCCGATTCCCTGTGAAACGACGGCGGTGTCACGCTCCAGCACGGTCACGAGCTCCGGACCGACGCCGAGCACCTCGCACGCGATCTGCGTGTAGCCGGTTTCGTGCCCCTGTCCGTGGGAGGACGAGCCGGACAGCAGCACCACAGAGCCGTCGCGGTCGACGCGGACGCTGCCATTCTCCCAACCCATGCCGCCTGCATTCTCCACGAAGCTGGTGAGACCGATGCCGACAAGGCACCCCTGTGCCCTCGCCTCGTCCCGCCGGCGCTTGAGATCGTCGTAGCCCGCCGATTCGAGCAGCGTCTCGAGCGCCTTACCATAATCGCCACTGTCGTAAACCAGTCCGGTCACCGTCTTGTATGGGAAGGCGTCCGGTGGAATGAAGTTCTTTCGCCGCAGTTCGGCGGGGTCCATGCCGAGCTCGCGCGCGAGCATGTCCATGGCCCGCTCGGTGAAATAGACCCCTTCCGGCCGCCCGGCGCCGCGGTACGGTCCGATTTGGGTCTTATTCGTCAGCACCTCGGTCACCGTCATCCGCGCCGCCTGGAATCGATAGACGTTGGGCGCCAGGCGCGGGGTGTTGCCGAGTGCGCCTCCGTTGAAGCCGAGGTGCCCGACATCGGCGATGTTGTGCAGCTTCAGACCGAGCACGGTTCCGTCTCGCTTGGCCGCGAGCTCGATATAGCCGACTTGGCCGCGTCCATGGCTCGTGCCGGTGAAGGCCTCCATTCGCGTCTCGATCCACTTCACCGGCCTGCCAAGCCGCATCGCCATAAAGCAGCCGATCGCCTCCTCGTGGTACACGTTGCTCTTGGAGCCAAAGCCGCCGCCGACCTCGGGTGCGATGACACGAATGCGCGACTCCGGCAGTCCCAGCAGACGCGAGAGTTGCAGGCGGGCGCCGTGCGCAGACTGCTGCGTGACCCAGAGTGTGAGCGCCTCATCCCAGGCCTGATACGACGCGACGAAGCCGCGCGTCTCGATTGCGGAGGGTGACAGTCGCGGGCAGACCATTCTCTGACGGATGACAACATCTGCCTTGTCGAAGGCAGCCTCCACGTCGCCGCTCCCGAGTGGGGAGTCCTTGATGATGACGTTGCCAGGAAAGTCTTCCCACAGCTGGGGTGCATCCGGATCCAGCGCCGCTTCGGGATCGACGACCGCCGGCAGCGGGTCGTAGTCGACCTCGACCGCCGCGGCAGCATCGCTCGCCAGGTAGCGGTCGTCAGCCAGGACAATCGCGACGCCCTCGCCGACCTTGCGGACCTTCTCCCGCGCCAGCACGAGGCGGGGCGGCTGCTTCGGACCCTGAGCCGGTGGGTAGGGCGGCGCGAACTCGGCCGCCTGCTCCCCGGTCACGACGGTCACGACGCCTGGCATCGCCTCCGCCCGACGGGTGTCGATGGTGCGGATGCGGGCGTGCGCGTAGGGTGAGCGGACGACCGCCATAAACAACATTCCCGGCAGGCGAAAGTCATCGATGTACTTGCCCTGCCCGGTGATCAGGCGCGGGTCCTCCCGCCGCTTGATCGGCCGGCCGAAATAGCTTGCGCCCGTGAACGGGGTTGCGTGCTCAGCCGTCATACCATCTCCCTCACCACCAGAATATCGAATCCACCGTTGGGGGAGTTCGTGCCGGTCAGGGGATGGGCTATTGGTGTTCTGCCGGCTTGATGACGATCCGAACCGCGCGTTGAAAGAAGAGATACTCCCAGGCCCAGTTGACGAGAACGATCATGCGGTTCCTGTAGCCAATGAGTTCAACCAGATGCAGTGTCAGCCAGGCAACCCACGCCACAAATCCGGACAGGGACAGTGGTCCCGCCTGCACGACCGCTGACGAGCGGCCGATTGTGGCCATCATGCCGCGGTCGGTGTATTGGAACGCCCTCACGCGCGCCCCTTCGATCTGGCGCATGACATCGTCTGCGGCGTGGCGCCCTTCCTGGATAGCCACCGGAGCAAGCATCGGCAGCGCCTCCATCCCCTGTCGCACCTCAGCCATGTCTCCAATCACATACACCTCTGGGCGGTCCGGAAGCTGGAGGGTCGGGAGGACGGAGACGCGACCGGACGACGCCAGAGAGGAGGTCACGCTTCGCGCCAGCTCGGACGCCCGCACGCCGGCGGCCCAAAGTAGTAGCGACGTCTCGACGGTGCGGCCGCCGGCGAGGTGAACGCCCTTCGGGTCGACGGCCTCTACCTGCGATTGCAGCAGGACTTTCACACCTCTTTGCTGCAGTGCGCGCAGCGCGGCGCCACTCAGGCGTGGCCGGAACGGCGCGAGCAGGCGCCCTCCTGCCTCGATAAGTGTCACGCATACGTCCTGCGACGTCAGTCCCGGAAAGTCATGAGTAAGGATTTCGCGGGAGAGCTCCGATAGGGCGCCTGCAAGCTCGACACCGGTCGGGCCGCCACCAACAACCACGAGATTGACGGCCGTCCGCCGGGCCGAGTCCGGTGCTTCGGCCGCCCGCTCAAAGAGCGTCAAGAGTCGGTTTCGCAGCGCCAGCGCCTCGGGCAGGTCCTTGAGATGGTAGCTGGCCTCGGTGACCCCCGGCACGCCGAAGAAGCTCGTCACGCTCCCGGCGGCGAGGATCAGATAGTCGTACGGGACCGGCCCGCCGTCCGTCTGCAGCAACCGGGACGCAAGGTCGACCCCGGTGACTTCGGCGACTCCGCACTCCACATTTCGCCATCGGCGGAAGATGGCCCGGACCGGGTAGGCTATCTGCTCTGCCTCCAGCGCGGCCGTCGCGACCTGATAGAGGAGCGGCGTGAATGTGTGGTAGGCATGTCTGTCGAGCAGCAGAACATGTGCGGAAAGCTTCGCCCGAGCGAGGGTCAGCGCCGCTTGTAGCCCCGCGAAACCCGCCCCAACAATCACGATATGCGGTTCTTGGCCGGAACTATTCACGTAACTTACACCGATAATTGCGCCGGCTGAAGGCGTCTAGTGTCGGCCTGCTCCCGCGACCGGCCAGGCGAGAGTGAGAAGGAGGGCGCTGTCCTCGATAGCTTCAACCTCGTGCGGGACGTTGCGCTCAAGTGCAAGCAGGTGAGTCGCCGGCAGATCCACTACTCGACCCGGCAACTGTATGCGCAGATGACCCTCCACGGTTTGCATGCAGAGCCGGGCGTCCGCTTCATGCTCCGTGAGGCGCGTCCCTGCATGCATCGCGATCAAGACAACGCGGAAGTCCGGTTCACTGACGAGCGTCTTGCCATTCCGCTCCCCCGCAGTCCAGCTTCGTTCGCGGTGGAGACTCTCCAGCTCTGCAGCCAAATCGAAGGGCATCACCGGAGCAGCCACCCGTTCCGCTGGTCGTTCAGGGCTGCCGGTCGTGACTCCGGGCGGATTATGACGTGCCTGCTTTTGCTGTGCCATCTGTCCCTCTCTTCTTACTATCCGGCGCCTCGGACCGCGCGAAATATATTGTTCAGTTGCCACATGCGATGCCCCCGAGGCTTCCTCCGTACGGCTGAGCAGCCCGCCGCTCAGCGGGAACCAGGCATCGTCTGGCGCATCGAGCTCGAGGTTCGCCGTAACCTGGAAGCCCTGGATCGTCGCCGTGCCGTCGAGCCCGATGATGCCCTGCGTGCCCGCAAAGCAGCCCGCGCTTTCGTTCACCGTGAACTCCAGCCGCAGCATCCAGGCTTGACCGTTTCCATCCTCATCGGTGACAGCGTTGATCTCTCCCGAGCGAAACGAGCCGCGGAGTATGGCCGCCGTGGGAGCAACTACTTCGATCTGAGCTGAAAACCCATCGTCGCCGGTCGTCTGGGGTCGGGCAGTCTGCACGGAGAGCTGTCATTTGTCGGTACTCTCGGACGGCTCACCGCTTCCGGCCAGGCTCAGGATGCGGTACTCCTCCGTTTCGCCTTCTGTGACCGTCCCCTCGAAATTCACCCCCAACGCGTATCGCATCGTTCAACCTCAATCAGCGGCAGCAATCAGATCGAAGCGTAGTCATACGCCGGTGCATCGTAAACGTGCGCGCACGAGCGGATCGACGACCTCCAGCAGGTGGTGTAAGTTGCGCAGGCGGCGTTGCGATGTCCAAGTGTCGATGATGAGGACGCAGCCGCATGTTACTATGTCGCGTCAGGATAAGTATGGCGGATGGTATTCCAATTACAGTGGATTGTCTCGCAAAATCACCCGCCGTCGCTCCAAGAGCCGTAACGTGATGTGGGGGATGCAAAGTACCTGCATGACGGCCAATCCAGTACGCACCGCCGGTGGAGACCCAAATCCCGTTTCGGACAACGCAACAGCGCCGCCCCTCAATCACGGTTACAGCCCGATCTACTCCATCGGCCACTCAACCCGTACCGCGGCGCAGCTCGTTCAGATCCTGCGCCGCCAGGACGCCAGGACACTCGTTCGACATCCGCAGCTTCCCGGGCTCTGCTCATAACCCGCAGTTCAACGCGGAGAACCTTGTGTCTGAGCTTCCTCGCTCCGCAATTGACTATCTTCACGAGCCGCGCCTCGGCGGGCGCCGGCATGGCATTGCGGTCGATGGCGACAATACGGGCTGGCGGAACCTGAGCTTCCGGGCCTTCGCGGACTACATGGCAACCATGGAGTTTCAGGGCGGGCTGCAGGAGATCCTGGATCTCAGCCGCAGGGGGTCACTGGCCATCATGTGCTCCGAGGCGGTCCCGTGGCGATGCCATCGATCGCTTGTGGCGGACGCGCTCCTGGCATGCAGCTCTGAGGTGTTCGATATCAGCGGCGAGCGGGTCAGCAGGCACCAAATGACGCCCTTTGCCCGCGTGCGCGAACGCACGGCGAACGGACACAAGGTACTGGTGCGCCGAAGGACGAGTAGGAGCCACCAGTTTCTAACGCTCGCGCGCCAGGGGCTGGTACGCGTTGACTGCCCAAAAGCCTAGATGAGCCGCGAGGGTTACAATCGATATCTCGAAGCTACTCTCGCGAAAATGCATGAACGGATGAACGGACCGCGTCGGATGAGTGAGCGCACAGGGGAGGAACGTCAGTGATGGCCAACGACAGCGAGCAAGGGTCGAACGAGAGGGTGACAGTCGGAGCGCTGGTGGTGACCAGCGATGGGGAACGGCTTGGGGAGGTCAAGGAGCTGCACGGTCCCTACTTTAAAGTCGCCGCGCCTGCGCGCACTGACTACTGGCTGCAGCAGAGCTTTACCCGCCGAGACGCCAAGGGCCAGGTCGTGACCGAGTTCACCAAGGACAAGCTGAGCGAATACGAGGTCAAGGACATCGATAGTGATGAGCTCGGCGATGCCGCCAACCGCACCGACGCCAGTCTCCTCGGTGAGTCCGGCACCAGCACGGATGTGACAACGGCTCCCTGAGGAGTCGCGGGTCAGAAACCAGCGGGCTGCGGCAGTCCGCAGGCCGCTACGTGTTGTAGTCGACTCCGCGGGAGCGGAAGCGGCGATAGACGCCGTCCCAAAATAGTTCCGGATCCACGTAGGTGACCTCGCCGCCGTCAGACCGGCTCAAGACCAGTTCACCCCAGGCGTTTGGATCGGACCTGTCTCCATTAACGGGTCGCCACCTCATCGAGCTTCGCCAGCTCTCCAGGTTCCCGGTCACCGCCAAATAAGCCTTCAGTGCACCATCGTCGGGAGTGGTAACTTCCACTGCCGAGCTCGAAGGGGCATTGACCAGCACAATGGCATCGGCGCCGTCATGAAACCGCCACTCTACGCTCATCGCCATCGTGGATCCGCACGGGGAACCCGCATCTAAAAGAAGAACGTTACGACCTTCGCCAGCAGCACGCTCTGGTCGAGAAGGATCGTTCGCTTGACAACCTTGAATCCCGTTCCAGGGTCGCGACGCAGCACATTGTCCCGCCGGCCCACGAACATGTTCACCTCCTCCAGCAGGCGATTGTGCCAAATGAAGAAGTTGTCGGAGGTCGATATTTCGTCGCCCTCAGCGCCTACAACACGGATATTCGAGACGATATGGCGGATGCGAGAAACGGGCTCCTCAGCCCAATGGACGCCGGTCATCAACTGCCGGACGCGCCCTTCTAGGACGTCCTTTCCTTCGTCGAACCAGGAGATCTCCGACGCCGGATCCGAGTTCTCATGATCCCATTCGCCGAAGTTGACGTTCTGCCGAATGGGCATGAAGTAGTGAATATCGTCAGCCATCAGGTTGATCCACTCTTCGTAGCGGCGTTCATCCAGCAGGGCGGCCTCGTCGTAGAGAAACTGCTCGACCTCGTCCTTGACGATGAGCCGCTCCAGAGCCTGGGGGGAGATCGTACTTGCGGTCATACCAATCACATTTCCTCAGCGAAATCCTGCACATCGATGAAGAAGATCCATTCCTCTTCCCCCGCCGCGGACGATCCTGCCGGCGACTCCAGGTAGCGCACCTGGACCCATCCGCCGTTGCCGGGGTTCCCGATGATCTCCACGACAGATTTGTCTTTCAACAACAGCTTGGTTCCTACCGGCGCCTCACGGAGCAGCGGGCCACCGGCGGGCGTCCTGAACCGGCTGCTGGTCTTTTCCTCTGCCATGCTGCGTCTCCCTATACGGGGCGAGTCCGCTACGTCCTCTTGACCGGCTACGTCCTCTTGACTGGGAAGATGTCGTCCCAGGATCCGGCCTCCATGAACTCCAGCCAACGTCGCAGTCGCGCCCGCTGGTTCTCCTCCGCCATAGTGGTACCGAGAGTGACAAAGCCGGGAACGCGGTCGTCCGGTTGCCCCTTCCCCAGGCCCTGGATGAAGGGGTAGTCGAGCGTCTGCGCTACGGCGCCCTTGCTGGCGGGATAGGCATAGTTCCAGTTCTCCATGTCGTCGGACTCGGTACAGCCCATGGGCCCGCAGTAGCGCATCGCGTAGTGACGCTTCCCGTCCTTCACATGCTGGGGCGCGTTCCTGTCAACTTGGAACATGCGCCAGCTCTCCGTGACTCCAGGGCCGATTGGGTGCCAATGGAGGATCCGCCAGGAATCGACCGTTACGTTGGGAAAAACGTTGAAGTGTCCGCCGCCCTGCCCTCCCGGCGGCAGAAACTGGCCTTCATACTTCTCCGCCTTCCGGTCCCTGGCCTCGCGGAAGTAGTCGTCCGCCCCCGGCACCCGGTCCCAGGTGTCGCGGTAGGGTGGGACTCCCGGCTGCTGATAGATGGTCATGTGACCGCCGTGTCCGTACTCCTCGCTGACCATCTCGTGGTGTGTCCTCGGGAACGGCGCCTGCAGCAATCCGCGACCCCCGCCCTCACGGGCCCCCTGCGGCCCGATCGCCGCGGCATTGACGGACAGGTGGGTCATCGCAGCGTGAGTGCTGTCGCCTGCAAAGCTGAACGCCGGGAACTTCCAGTTCGTCGGGATTCGCCAGCGCATGATCGGCATAAAGACCTCGACGCCGTTGTCCTCGCCATCAGAGCTCTGGAAGCAGTGCCGGACGCTGGCAGCGATGGGGCCGAGGTACTCCTCGAACGACGGGGCCTTCTTGTCCCAGGTGGCCCAGATCGAGCCGTAGTAATTGCACATCTGCGCGACCTCGTGCAGTGACCACTGGCTCTTGTCGAGATCGGGACCGTATGCCTCTTTCTGGTGGCCCACACCCACAAGCCGTCCCTCGGTGTCGTACGTCCACGCGTGGAAGGGACACGTGAATACGAGCGCGTTGCCGCGGTCGTACCTGCATACCTTCATTCCTCGGTGCCGGCATGTGTTCAGATAGACGTGAATATTCCCCTTCTGGTCCCGCACCAGGAGGACTTCCTCCTCTCCCATGCGTGACGCCGCAAAATCCCCGGGATTGGGCACCATGCTTTCATGGCCCACGAACAGCCATGCCCGCATAAAGATCTGCTCCAACTCCTGCCGGTAGATGTCCTCGTTCGTGTATACCTCTCGGCTGATCATGCCGTGTTCGATGTCTACAAGGGAGCTCATGGACCTGTCTTGAAGCCGAACCATCGTTACCCCTCTCTTGTCGTACTGATAATCGAAAAGTCTCTGGCTTTAGCATTGAGCAATCCACTTGCCAGAAGCAACTCAGCGGCGAGCAGTATCAGCCTCAGGCTCCGCTGCCTTGTTGCGGCGGCGCGCGGCCTCAAGTTATGCTGCTGGAAGTCAGCGGGACCTTGGCGGAAAACCCCAAGGGCAGGACGGCCCTGGGGGCACACTGGGCACGGCAGAGCCAGGTACAAGCACGACGCGGCTCGCTTTCGCGGCCCACACAAGCTGTAACCCGACGCCCAGCAGCGTATCACCCAATCCCGATTGGCTCATCTCGACGTTACATGCGTCCGCCACATAGCTGGTCATTGTTCCTGATCACCCCAGGTTCGCGCGTCACCTATAGCCTCCGAGAGGCGCCTGTCGGTCAACGTAGACATTTAGGGAAGGAAGCGCCAATGGAAGCGAGTCGAAAAGAGTTCATGCAAGAGGCGGCGAGACTGGCGATCGAGTCGGTCGACAAGGGGTGGGGAGGCTTCCGTGGGACCAGCGCAAGAACATCACGGTGGTGCCGGGCATCGAGCGGGAAATCGGCCTGACAGCCTATTATCAAGCCTGGGAGCGCAAGGCGGACCGGCACCCATATTAGTGCCTTCGCGATCCCTGCCGCTGCCGGCGGCCTGCCATGAATAGCGGCGGAGCCGGCGTCACGACCTGGCGGAGTGACGCCGGCTATATCGAGCTTTGTCATACATCTACGCTGATTTGTATGCTAATAGCACTCTTTGGAACTGCGCTAAATCGTACGATAAGCGTAGATAGCCTCTAACCCCATGAAGGAAGAACACATGACCCGACGAGAAGAGGAGCTGACAGAGCAGCTCCTAGCGGTACTGGAACGCCATCTAGGCCATTGGGGGGACGCATCGGAACGTGGTGCCAGGCTCGCGGAGCGCTCCCCAACGATGCTGGCAGCATGGGCGCAGGCCACTCGATCAGGAGCTGGATTCAGCCGCGCGCCAAAGCCGGCTACCGATCGGAAAATGCTTTCGCACGATCTCTTCAAGTTGGCGTAATGTGGCAGCCGCTTCCATCTCCGGCAGCGGCTGCTCCCGCCGGAGAACGAAGGCCAGCGTGTCCTCGTCCCCTCCCTGCCGGCTGATGACATAGCGATGTTCAGACCAACCAGCTCCCGACGATCCCTGGCCGACCGCCCACCCGACCTCCATGTCATGGAGCACAGCGTCCAGTTGGACGAATGACCAAAGCTCTCTGCGAACGTAGAATGCGACCTCGAGTTCCTGCATGGGGTTCCTCCACGTCTTCGCTGCTATACCTGCAGTCCGCATCGCTGGCATCGTCTCAAGACTCAGGTGCTGACCCCGATTGATTGGTTGCCATTCTACGCGGCTGTTGTGGGGCCAAGAGGCCGCTCAGCCCGCAGGCGGGACAGAACCATCGCCGTCGCAGGCCCGCTCCATCGCTTCCCCCGAGCGAGACGAGCCGCAATCCAGACCCGTTGCACTCGGGGCAACGCACGCGCGGCGTAGCAGTGTTCGAGACAGGCTCCATAGTGCGTCCTATCTTGCGCCTCTCGTGCGTCGTATCGGCGGGCCTATCTGAAGAGGCGGCGGCGACTGGGCCGCTCCACAATGCGCAGGACAGCCAGAAGAGCTGCCGCGCCCAGGAAGGCGACGATGACCTGGCTGATAAAGCCATTCGCCTCGTACCCGAACACCGCTCCGAGTAGTAAGCCGCCGATCACCGCCCCCGCGAGGCCAATGATGATGTCGAACAATATCCCGTGGCCACCGCCCATGACGTGGCTGGCGAGGAATCCGGCGATCAGACCGATGACAAGCCAAATGACGATAAACGAAGTCACGGTTCTTAGCTTCCTTTCGATGTGCGGAGATGTCCGCGCCCCGCTGAATACGTCTCGCGGGAGGATCCCGTCGCGCTCAATGGCCAAAACGACGGCGGGCCGACAGGGCCCGGTCGGTCATCGCCGGCCAGGCCCTCCTTTCAACTGCCTGTGTACCGTTCGCTCGCTGGAAGTTATGCGGGGGAGTTCGTCAGGGTGGCTGATCCCCCATTGAACGAGAATGCCCAGGCGCCTTGACCGGCCGCAAGCTGCGTGGACTGGTTATAGCTGCCCGTCGCCGAGCTATAGACGAACACGGAGTCTGCGCCGCTGACCGTCGCCGTCGTGTCGCCGGAGTTACCGATCATCACGAACTGCCCGGCCGGCAACTGCACGGTCATGCTTCCCGGGTTCGCCAGCCCGATAGTCGTCGAGGTAGTGGCGCGGAAGTACGCCCAAGCTCCGATCCCAGCGGATAGCGCCGAGCCGGATGGTTGTGTTCCGTAGGCTGTGGATCCCGAGCCCCACGTGTAGAGCGGGCCGGAGGTTCCGGTGAGCGTCGTACCAGTCGGTCCGGCGACCATGTTCCAGCCGGCGGCATAGCTGACGCCGAAACCCGGTGCGGCCGTGTAGGAGGAGCTCGTGTACGCGTTGGTGGGAGCTATCGACGAGACACCGAGCACTGAGGAGCACTGCTGTCCTGCAAGCACCTGCCCGCCGTTTGAGCAGGAAGCATATGTGGCGGGGCACGGCTGCCCGCCGTAGTAGGCGGTCGTCCCGTTGGAACAGGTCGTGGCGGCCGTCGTGCTACAGGCGACCGCGTAGGGGTAGCCGGCTCCGTTGCACGTGTATGCGGAGGTGTTGCCGCAGTATTGGCTGTTCGCCACAGCGAATTGGTTGCCGTACTGATTGCAGTACTGGTTGGCGGCTGTCATCGTGCCGCAGTACTGGGTGTAGTAGGCACCAACCCCGTTGCAGTTATAGGAACCGCTCGTCGCGTAACAGCCGGTGGCGTAGGGATTATAGGCGCCGTTGCAGGAGCCGCTGTACGACGAGGAACAGCCCATGTTGAACGGATCGTACATCCCGTTGCAGTAGGTCTGCGCCGAGGCGGTCTGCGGCCGTACCAGAGATGAGGTGGCGAAAGTCAGCGCGAGCAGCGCCGCAACCACCAGAGCGGCTGCCGCCAAGACACTGAATGGCCGGCGTATTTTGGTTTCCCAGGAGCATCGAATGCGATGTGCCAACATTAAATTTCTACTTCCTAGAAGCTTCCGGCCACGATCCCGGCCCAAAGGCGGCGAGTGGCACATTGACTAAGTCGTGAACGTGCGTGCTCAGGCCGGATGGCGGTCGTAGGTTGCGGCGCTACGCGTCATCGGCCGGTCGAAGACGAGCCAGACCAGCCGAATGGCGCCCCAGCCCACAGCCGCATACACGACCATGGCTATCAGCGACGAGACCTCCAGCACGCTGCCGGAGACAGCGGGACTGCCGGTCAGCCCGAGGAAGGGAACCAGGAACACGCCGGCCGTGTTGTAGACGAAGTGCGCGAAGTCGTTGGCGGGATTGGCGCCGATGAGCTTCAAAAGGACCCGAGCGCCGATCAACAGCTCAACGATGCCCACGCACAGCGAGATGAGCTGCGACGCCCTGTCGAGCCCGAACCGTTGTTCGCCCGCAACATCATGCACGGACCGCTCGTGATGTTCGACGCCTGCAGCATCGCTGACGGTTCGCTCGCGGCGCTCGATACCTCCGCCGCTCTCAACGACTTGCTCTGCTTCTCGGGGTATTGGTGCCATTACGGAAGGGTCAGACCGCTCCTGATTCACCGTGGTCGCCTGTCCTTCAATATCCAGTGTCATGGTCGTCCTTTCTCTGGGGTGTGGGTACCATTGGCTGTGTTCTTGCCACGCGCCGGCTCGCGGCACGCTTGACTCAGGTCCGCGCGCCGATCGTGGCGGGCTCAGCGCGGCTCGCGCCGGATCCGTTCGTGTTCGCATCGAAGTCAGGGGCAGGTGCCGGCGCATCGCCCACGATCTGCCCAAGCTCCTGTACCCGCACCGGTTCCGGCACGCCCGCGGTTTCTTCCACGACGGAATGCCGGACGATGGCCATATTGGCGGTCATGCTCATGATGTCCTCGCGGGCCACGTTGCGCGCGTTGCTGCTTTCGGCCCCCACGCCGCCGCGCACCGCGAAGCACAGCCCCGTGATGGCGCCCGTCTGGGGCTCAAAGTCCATTTCCAAGACGCGGCCGAGAATGACCCCGCTCTCGCTCATGACCTGCGTGTGCGCCTCATCCAGCGGGTGCGTCGGACCCAGCGGCCCGCTGCCTCCGACCTCCTGGACAGCGTCCAACCCATTCACCATGACGGCGTCAGCCCCGATGCCGTGAATGGCGCTGTACGCAACGGCCTGCTTGTGGCCGCCGAGCAGACCGCCGCCGCCGATCACCAGCGCAGCAATCTGAAGATAGGAGTCGTCGAGTAAGAAGTCATGCACTGACCCGAGTCTCGTGCCTGAAGCGACACTCATCACAGGTTTGCCTTTAAGCTCTTCCATGCGCATATCGGATATCTCCTCTGTCCCTGGCACCTCGCTCCAGCTTTGTCCACTGGGTAGATACCACGCACACATATAGTACTTTTTAGTGAACCTCTATAACGCTGTATTTTAATACAAAGCATTAGGATACTATGGCAAATGCCGCCACTCAATGCGATATCTTTACACTGGTACCTGGGCGTGAGACGGTTTGAGACAGACAAAGGATGGGTAGGGCGGTGACAGCCAGCCAGATACGAAACATTGGGACGGTCCTGCTTCTTCTCGCCACCCGCGACCCGCAGAGCGCGGCGCAAATCGCCGCGGCAAGCGGGCTCAGTGCCGCTGAGGCCATTCGTCAGATACACCGGCTGACCGAGCAGGGGTTCATCGTCGTGGGGGACTCTGCCGACGCAGGCGTGAGCGTCTACCGTCTCAATCCCAAGGGGACGCGTACGGAGTCGCCGGACCCGCATCAGCGCATTCTCGTCGTTGACGATGCGGATGCGCTGCGCAACCTTATGCAGCTCATCCTCGAGGGCGCGGGCTATACCGTTATCGTCACGGCGGTGGAGATCGACGCCGTGACACTGCTCAATGAAGTCGCGTTCGATCTCGTAATCACTGACAGCTTCAGCAAGCGGCCCGGCAGCGCCTTCGTTAGTGCGATTGATGTGCTCGGCGCCGCCGGCGCGACGCCGGTTGCGCTCTTCTCCGCGCATCGGCTGGAGCTTGAAGCCGCGCACGCGGCCGGCTTCGCGGACCTCGTCAAGAAGCCCTTCGACCTCGACGTGCTCGAACGGCAGGTTCGGACGCTGCTGGCGCGCTGATGCGGGGCTGCCCTCGCGACGGGCGCAGAGGAGCATGCTCATGCCGCTCCACGCATATTTCAAGACTTGGCCGGAAGTCCCCCCGCACGAGGTGATTGCGATTCGCGCCATCCGTCTGTCTGCTCATGGGGCAGTGCCGATCTTCCTCTTCATCTCTGGGTTTCTGCCTCACGTCAGCAGGGGACGTCCTTCCGCGACTTTGCATGACACAAACTGCGGCGGATTTTCGTCCCCAGCGAGCGTCGGCAGCAGGTGGAACGGTTGAGATCACCTTCGATGGGTTCCCCCGCGACTCGTATCACCCGGTCCTCAGACTCGTCGTCTCGACTATCCAACGCACGTCACCGGCGGACAACCGGGCCGCGGTGGCGTGCAACCACCGAGCGGTCGCCGATCCACTGTGCCGGCGGAGTCAGCCATTGCCTTGCCATCGCGTTGAGTGCCCCGGCATACTCTGCGCGTTGCTGGGAAAACGCCTCCCATGCCGGCTCGGCATCGCCGACCTGAAAGCCCGCCAGGCGCAATTGCCCGTGGGCCTCATCGAACTCTTCCCGCTCAACATAGATGTCGCGCTGGCCGTCGAGGTGGAAGTACTGTGCGAGGTCCTCGACCAGGTGGACGCCGACGTTCCGCATCCCACGTGCCGGGCCACGCGGAACGTCTTCGACAGTGGTCAAGACAAGTGTAGCGGCATCCAGCATCGCCCCGAGAGCGCTAACCCAGGATTGGTTGTCGTGGGTGGAACGGAAGAAGGCGAGTATCGGGTATGACAGGTGGCTCTCCAGCACCTGCGCCGACCAACGCTCCCAATCAGCGAAAAGGCCCGACAGGCCCTCGAGCATGCGGTCGCTCGCGTATGCCTGCAACAAGGTAAGTCCAGAGGGGGGTGCTCCTGCCCGCGCGCTCAAGGTGATGACCAAGACTTCGCGGCGCTGAAACTCGCCGAAGAGCGAGAACAGAAAGGTGATGATGAGCGCGAAGAGGCTGAGGCCCGTGGCGGCCTCGAACACTACGACCAGCCGAGCGAGGCCGCCGGCTGGGATCACATCGCCGAATCCAACGGTCAGCAGCGAGACGGCGGAGAAGTAGAAGGCAGTGCCCAGGTGCATCGGTGGGCGGATCTGGGCTCTGAGCGCGTACAAGATGAGGCCATAGCCCAGCACCAGCCCGGCAGCCCAGTAAAAGAGGAGGGCCACCGCGCTGTACGGAGCGAACATGCCAAGGAGCTGTTCACGACGCTTGGGTAGTTGAAGTGCAACACGCCGAGTGAGCATGTACAGGACTGTGAGCAGCTTACCGCCAGGGCGAAACGTGCTCGGGGTTGGACGTGGCAGCACCACCGTTTGCAAAAGGTCGAACAAAACGAGGAGCACGACAAGCATGCCTACCAGGAATTCGGCGAGTTCCACCGTGCGTAACCCTCCTATTGCGGCCGACGTACAGTCGTGTGCCTTCCTCTGAAGCCATCCGCAAAAGTTGTCGAGGTTCAACAGCCGGCGGCGTGAGGCTGTGGCGATAGGTCCCGCCATGAACGTATCAGGATGACAGCCAGAGACATCGTTGCCCGGATCCCGTGTTGATGCTGCGTAAGCACTCCGACGTGCAACAAGCTCCAAGGGGCTACGCTGCTGAGATTCGCTTCCTTAAGCAGCAAGTTTGCAAAAAGCAGCAAGTTTGCAAAGCGAGTTCTCCCACGTCGGGACGCCACGCGTGAGCATGTCGCGGTTCAGTATGAGCGCGAGCGAGCTGTTGTCCCGCACCGGAGGCTTCAGGACGGCGTTGAGAGTCGCGGGATCGGCGGTGTCGATTTATTCTCGGTGGTCGGACGATAGGAAATTACGTGACAGCACACTAGAAGCTCACGCCCTAAGCGAACCCTTGCGACGGTCATCAAGAAAAGATTTGATCAAGACGCATCGTCGTGACGACTCATTCCAGGGCCGGCGCACCGCCGTCACCAGTGGGACCAGAGGCATGGACACAGAAGAGCGAAACGCCAGCGGACGCTGTCCTTGGGCCGATGGCTCGGATGCCTTGAGGACCTACCACGACGACGAATGGGGTGTTCCCTCGCACGATGACACCCACCTGTTTGAGTTGCTTCTACTCGAGGGTGCGCAGGCAGGGCTCTCATGGTCGACCATCCTCGCCAAACGAGAGAACTACCGACGCGCCCTCGACGGTTTCAACCCCGAACGCATCGCGCTCTACGAGGAGCGCAAGCTGGCGGCGCTCCTGCAAGACCCCGGCATCGTGCGCAACCGCCTCAAGGTGCGGGCGGTCGCGACAAACGCGAGAGCGTTCCTTGTGACGCGCGACGAGTACGCCTCCTTCGCCGGTTACCTGTGGGCGTGGGTCGGTGGGACCCCGATCGTGAACCAACCCCGCTTAATGACCGACCTGCCCGCCCGCACTGACCTGTCCGACCGCGTCAGCAAGGACTTGAGAAAGCGCGGGTTCACCTTCGTAGGTTCCACGATTGTCTACGCCTTCCTCCAGGCTGTTGGAGTAGTCGATGACCACCTGACTACCTGCCCGGCAAAGCGGCACTCGGGTGCTTAGGGGTGTTCGAATGTCGATAGGAAGAACGGTCTATTACACCTAAGAGGAAACAGTTATTCATAATATTGGTGTCACAGCAATTACTCCGTTCCTATATAGATGCCAGGTTGACAGGAAACCAAATGAACCTTAGTATCGGTGCGCTGGACTGCGGTACCAAGCTACCGAAGCGACGCCGGCACAAGAGGAGTCAAGCATGGTAATCGGAAATATCTCCAGAAACCTCTCCATGAGTAACCTGGTCGACACGCACAACGCGACGATTAGGCCCGCCCTGTTCAGCCATCCGGACATTTACGAACAGGAGCTGGAGCAGATCTTCGCGCGAATGTGGCTGTTTGTCGGTCACGTAAGTCAGATCCCGAATCCCGGAGACTTCGTGCGCTCCCGTATGGGCGAGGAGCAGGTGATCGTCACCCGTGGGCGGGATAACCAGATCCACGTCATGCTGAACTCCTGTCCCCATCGCGGCAACATGGTCTGCCGTTACGACAGAGGACACGGTCTGGCCTTCCAATGCTCGTTCCACGGCTGGACCTTCGATAGCGCCGGGCGGCTCATCAACCTGCCCCCGGCCATGGAGGAGGAGTACGCTGCCGACCTGCGTAAGGAAGAGTGGGGAATGCTCAAGTCCCGTGTAGAGGTCTTCCATGGCGCAATTTGGGCCAACTGGGATGAGACTGCTCCCAGCTTTAGGGAGTACCTCGGAGGCGCCGCGGCCTATCTGGAGGCCGCTCTGTCGGACGCCGAAGGAGACCCGGACGGCACAGAGCTGGCGGGCGGGATCATGAAATGGCGGGTCGGCATGAACTGGAAAGTTCCCATGCCCGACAACGACATCACCCATGGGTGGATCACCCACCGGTCCATGCGAGGCGCAGGGATGGGCCAGGGCGGCGACGGCGGCGAGCTCAGTAGCAGCCGGGACCGGTTTGACGGCCGCTACCACGTCTGGTTTCCCGAGGGTCACACCACCTCCGTGTTCGAGCTCGGAGAGCGGAGCGAAGGCGGCGATGGAAGTCTCCGTCGCAACGATGTGATTCGAGAGTATATGCGGGAGCGCGCGGCGAAGCGGAGCGAACGCCTCGGAAAGATGGCCTCCACGCATGAGTTTCCACATGTCTTCCCCAATATCGGCGCCGTCGGCCGCATTATTCGTGTGATGCACCCGCAGGGGCCCGCCGCGTCAGAGATGTGGTCGTACATCCTGGTGGACAAGGCCGCCCCGCCCGAGGTCAAGCGGGCGATAATCTTGGGTCGCCAGCGGATATCAGGGCCGAACGGGATCCAGCAGAAGGATGACATGGAGAACTGGTTCATCCAGACCCGATACAGTAAGGGCTACTCGACTCGCTGGCGGCTTCGGCAGAACAACCAGTTGGGGATGTCGAGGCCATCGCTGGACGGCCCCTCGAATTTCGGTATGCCGGGAATGTTCCATCCCTATCCCACCGATGAGAACTACCGGCGCTTCTTCGAGCACTATGCCCTGGTCATGGAGTCCGGGAGCTGGGACGAGATCCTACGCAGGGAATCCGCGAAGGTGGGCGTACCGGCATGACCACAACGACGAAGACGATCGAAGACTACCTGCTGCGGCTCGAGATCGAGGACTTCCTCTGGCTGGAAGCCGACCTTCTGGACGAGTTTCGCTACGAGGAGTGGCTGGACCTGCTCACGGACGACTTGAGCTATTGGATGCCAATCCGGCAGAATGTCCCATCCCGAGAGATGGAGGAGGAGTTGACCGACGAGGACACCGAACTGTCGTGGTATACGGACGATAAGGCGACCCTGACGGCCAGGGTGGGTCAGATCCGCACCCACGTCCACTGGGCCGATGAGCCGTTCTCCAGGATCTCGCATATCATCGGCAATGTGCGCGTGTTGGGGTGGACCGGGCCCGACGAGGTCAGAGTCAAGTGCCGGTTCGTGTTCTATCGCAACCGGCACGAGGATGAAGAGAGCACCTTCATTGGAAAGCGGATCGACACGCTGCGGCGTGTCGAGGGCGACTGGAAGATCGCCCGGCGGGAAATCTATCTGGACGAGAGCGTCATGCTGTTCAAAAACTTCACCAACTTCTTCTAGGCCGCGACCTCGGGGACCCGAAGAGAGGCAGAAAGATGGCGCCGAAATTCAAGGTTGGCGACAAAGTGCAGGTGCCGGAAAGCATGGAGGAAGCGAGGTCCTGGTGGCGGGGGAAAGACGCCACGGTGAGAGCGGTATTTGAAGACACTGCCCTCTACGAGGTGCTGTTTGACGATGCCCAGGATTTCGCCTTCGTCGAGGAGCGCATGCTTGCTCCTCGAAACGAGGCAGAACAGTAGACGTAATTGATTAGCGGTCCGCAGAGGGAAGGGAGCGTCCAAGCCTAGCGAGATGCTCGGTGCCACAGCTACCCTACTCGACGGTGGTACGCGGGTTTCTGCGAAGAATCTCCTGCCCATTGGACTCGGCTGTACAGTCTGCCAGCAGCAAGCAGGAGTAGTCCCTGGCCGTCACGTCTCTGAGCGTCGACTCCACGCAGACGCTCGTCGTGCACCGCCATGCATTCGTCCCGTGATCTTCAGCCTGATCTCTGAAATGCTGTGGGATAGGCCCTGCGTCACGCCAGTCTGCGGCCGGGTCGCCGGCTTCGCAGTTACGATGCCACGGCCTCGATGACACTGGCGGACGTTCGCGTGGGCACGACGCGCGTCAACCGAAATCCGGCCTTATCCAGGAGGATGCGATATTCGTCCTGGCTGCGTTCCTGTCCTCCGGGGACCAGCAGCATCGCCAGATCCAGGATCTTCGCCGGGTCCGGCTCGTCGCCCGGGCGGACGACGGCCTCGATGATCAGCAGACGTCCGGACTGCTGCATCGCGCGCCGGCAATTCGCCAGGATCCGCACGCAGCTCGCTTCATCCCAATTGTGAATGCAGTGGGAGACGATGTAGCCATCGCCACCTTCTGGAACCGCCTCCAGGAAGTCGCCTCCCACAACCTGGCAGCGACCGGCCATACCGGCGGCCGAGAGGTTGCGCTCGGCGTCGGGGACCACCTGCGGGCGGTCGAGAAGCACGCCCTGCAGGTTCGGGTTGGCTGCAAGGATCGTTGCGAGTAGATTGCCGGAGCCGCCGCCCACATCGACCGCCCTCCCGAAACCGGAGAAGTCGTAGGCCTCGACGATAGCGGCAGGCTCGGCGCCGTGGTAGCCGATCATCGCTGCATTGAAGTGCGACGCCTGCTCAGGATGCTGCTCAAGGTACTGGTACTCGCTCGCACCAAGCGCCTTCTGCACCCCGGTTTCGCCGGTCCGCACGGCGTGTAGGACTTCACCCCACGCCGCCCAAAACCAGTCACCCGCCAGGGCGATCACGGTCGAGCGCGCGGCGCCGGGGGCATCCGCCTGGAGCGTGGCCCCAAGCGGGGTCAGGGCAAATTCGCCCTCCTCATTCGTCCGGAAGAGCCCGACACTGGCCAACGTTCTGAGGACGCGGCCCAGCGCCCCGGCATGGGTGCCGGTCGCCGCGGCGAGCTGTTCGGCACTCCGCGGCCCGTCCTTGAACTGATCCGCTATCCCGAAGTAGGCAGCGGCGTAGACCGCTCGGGAAACCCAGTAGGCGGTGGCCATCTGAATGACCTGCGCATGCGGCGGCACCTGGAGAGCCGCGGATGGTGCGTCTGCCGTGTCTGCTTGCATGATAAGCCTCCCATACTTCAGAACCCCTCGCCCGATCCCGGGCAGGCGGGCAGACATCGAGAGTCAGCGCCGTTTCGTCCGAGAAGGGGTTCGCATCGCAGTTGCAGCCTATGGATTGCCGGATGCGCTGGGAACGCAGACCCACAGAATTAAGCGCAGGATATTGCGGGACATGGCGAATCTGCGGTTCCGCGCTCGCAGTCGCTGGTACAATGAGCCGCACTCGGTCGATCGGGCCTCCGACGCAGAGGGAGCGCCCGCCTCGCGATCCCGGTCGATTCAAGCCGGTGGAGGGGGTGATGGCAGATTCCGGCAAGCCCGCCCCGTTCGGTGATCTGGTCCGCCAGCATCGACTGGGCGCCGGACTTACCCAGGCGGCGCTGGCCGAGCGTGCCGGGATCAGTGTGCGCGCCGTCCAGGACCTTGAGCGCTCCGTCGGCCGACCCCAGCGTGAGACGGCCCGTCGTCTGGCCGAAGCGCTCGCGCTCACCGCCGAGCGTCGTACGCAGTTCGATCGGGCTGCCGCTCCGGCGCCCCGGGCGCGCACGGCAGCACGCCCGCTCGTCCCTCGCCGAACCGATTTCCAGCCCGGGGACGGTCCCGACGGACAGGGGAACCCCGGTGGGGAGCACAAGCGAGTGACCATCCTGATTGCCGAGGTGGCCGGCCTGACCGAGTCGGTCCAGGGCTTCGAGCCGGACGTGGCGGATCGACTCCAGATGAGGATCGTGCCCATGCTGGTCGACGTCGTGCACCAGTGCGAGGGGACGGTGAGCCGCGTGGGCGGCGACGGGATCATGGCGCTCTTCGGGGCGCCGCTGGCCCGTGAAGACGACGCGGTCCGTGCCTGCGTCGCGGCAGTGGCCCTGCACGAGGCGTTCGACCGCTTCGCCAGCCGGCTCGGCGGTGTACGCGGCCCGAGGCTGGCCCTCCGCGTTGGACTGGCTTCGAGCGACGTCATCCTCCGCAGCGCCAGCAACGACCTGTACCGCGAGTACACGGCCCTCGGCCCGGCGGTCCGCGCGGCCACACGACTCGGGCAGGTCGCTACAGGCAGGACGACCCTGCTGACGTCGGAAACCCTGCGCGCCGCCGAAGGCTACATCCGAGCTCGGCCCATCGGTCCCGTCTCGGCCGTCGGGCCGTCCGTGGCTATCGAGGCCTTCGAGTTACTCGGCTGCCAGCCTCGTCGTACGCGCTTCCAGAGGGTGGTCAGAAGCCGCCAGCTGACACGATTCGTCGGGCGTGATGCCGAGCTGGCGTCGCTCGCCCTGGCGCTCGGTCGGGCACGGGATGGCCACGGCCAGGTCGTCGCCCTGATCGGAGAGCCCGGCGTGGGCAAGTCGCGCCTTATCTGGGAGGCTGCCCGCTTGCCTCGGACGGACGGCTGGCTGGTCCTGGAGAGCGGGGCCGTGTCGCACGCCACGGCCTCCTCGTACGGGCCGGCGATTGACTTGGTGAAGGCCTACTGCCGGATCGAGGCCCGCGACGATGGCCCGGCCGTCCGCGACAAGCTGACCCGGCGGATCCTCGCCCTGGACCAAGCCCTCGAGCCGGACCTGCCGGCGCTGCTCTCGCTGCTCGACGTGCCCGTCGTGGACGCCTCCTGGGAAACACTGGACCCGCCGCAGCGCCGTGACCGGACGCTGGCCGCCCTCAAGCGCCTCCTGCTTCGCGAGAGTCAGGAGGCGCCGCTCCTCCTTGTCTTCGAAGATCTCCATTGGATCGACGGCGAGACCCAGGCGCTCCTGGACGCCCTGGTCGAGAGTCTTCCGGCGGCGCGTGTCCTGCTTCTCGTCTCGTATCGCCCGGAGTACGAGCACCGGTGGGGCCGCAAGACGTACTATTCGCAGCTTCGTGTCGATGCACTTCCGCTCACGAGTGCCCACGAGCTGCTCGGCGCACTCCTCGGCGAGGATGCCGCCCTGCAGTCCCTGAAGCAGCGCCTGATCGCGAAGACCGAGGGCAACCCGCTCTTCCTGGAGGAGAGCGTCCGCGGCCTGGTTGAGGCCGGCGCCCTGGTCGGCGAGCGCGGCGCCTATTACCAGGCCACACCGATCGACACTATTCGGGTGCCCGACACCGTCCAAACGGTCCTCATGGCGCGCATCGACCGACTCGAGCCCGAGGCGAAGCGGTTGCTCCAACTCGCGGCCGTGATCGGCAAGGACGTGCCGTTCTCGCTCCTGCGGGCGATCGTCGAGGCGCCCGACGAGGAGCTGCACGGCGCCCTCATACGCCTACTCGCGACCGAATTCATGTACGAAGCGCATCTCTTCCCGGAGCTGGTCTACACTTTCAAGCACGCCCTGACCCACGAGGTGGCGTACGGCAGTCTGCTCCAGGAGCGCCGTCGAGCGCTCCACGCCCGCATCGTCGACGCGATCGAAAGGACCAGTGATGGCGGCCCCGGCACCGACCGTATCGCAGAGCAGGTCCATAGGCTAGGCTATCACGCACTGCAGGGCCAGCTCTGGGACAAGGCCGTCGCCTATCTGCGGCGGGCCGGCCAGCGAGATGGCGCACGTTCGGCGAACCGCCAGGCGGCGACGTATTTCGAGCAGGCGCTCGAAGCGCTGAACCACCTGACCAATCACCGCGACGCTTCGGAGCTGGCGATCGACATTCGGCTCGATCTGCGCAACGTGCTGCTGCCGCTGAACGAGTTCGCGTCGATGTTCGATCACCTCCAAAAGGCAGAGGCCCTCGCCACCACGCTCGACGACCGCCATCGACTCGGCTGGGTTTCGGCATACCTGGCGGCATACTACTGCAACGCCCCCCAGCCTCGCGAAGCGGAGGCGGCCGGCCTCCGCGCAATGGCGATCGCCGACGAGCGCGCCGACCTTCCGCTGCAAGTGATGTCCCATTTCTTTCTCGGCCTGGCTTACGTCTACGCCTGCCGTTTTCGCGAGTCGATCAAGGCGTTTCGTTGGAATGTCGACAGGCTCCGGGGGGAAAGCATCTACGAGCGATTCGGCGAGCCCGGCCTCCCGGCGGTCTTCTCTCGCAGCTACCTGATGCGAGCGCTCGCCGAAGTCTGCGATTTCGAAGAAGGGCTCGCGAGAGGTGACGAGGCTGTTCGCCTGTTAGAATCGACCGACCTCCTGTTCTCGCTTGCGAGCTCTCTCGAAGGATTGGGGTTCGTGCACCTGCGGAGGGGCGAGATCGCCCAGGCCGTCGTCCTCCTAGAGCGGGGCCTCCAGCTCTGCGAGCAGCGGCAGTTTCACCTGATCCACTACATGATCGCCGCGTATCTCGGCTACGCTTACGCTCTGGCCGGGCGGGATGTCGAGGCCGTGCCGCTGTTGGCGGAGTCCGCCGCGATCGATTGGGGCCTGCACCCGGCCCTTCGGGTCTCCATGCAGGGCGAAGCGCACCTGCTGGCCGGCCGGCGAGATCAGGCCCGGCAGTGTGTGGATCGCGGTCTCGCGTTGGCAGCCGTCAGCGAGGAGCACGGCAGCCGGGGCTGGACGCTTCTGCTCGCCGCAGAGATCGCGTTCGACCAGGGTCTGGAGCGGGCCGACCAGGCCGCTGCGCACTACCAGGACGCATTGGCCCTCGCCGAGGAGTTGGGGATGCGTCCCCTCCAGGCCCGCTGCCACCTCGGCCTCGGGAAGCTGTATCGCCGGGTTGGCCGCGTCGGGGATTCACGGGCAGAGCTTGCCACCGCCGTCGAGATGCTGAGCGCTATGGGGATGACGCACTGGCTACCTGAGGCCGAGGACAACCTGGCACGGGCCAACGCATTGGAATCACTGGAGTGCGCATGCTGAATAGTTGTGCGGGCCACGCTAGTGTCGGTGCGAATCGGCCGATTCATTGGACCTAGGCCGGCGTCTGGAGCACCCAATGCCACCAGTTCCAACCGTCCACCCGCACACCGGTCTCATACGCGTTGATCGCGGGGCTCGCCCGCACGGCCCCACGGATGGCCTCCACCTCGGGCTGCCCCCGTGTGGCGAGCCGAACGAGCGCCGCCGCCATCGCTCTCTCACCGATCCGAAGGCCGATGAGGCTCCCGCAGACGGCGACCAGGCGCTCATGTCAGAGGTAGTGGGTCAGCGTGACAGCCAGAGGTCGCGGGCGTTCCAGTCATACCCCACCCATTGCGGGGTGTAATTATGAAGCCACGGTTGATTGAAATACCAGCGGGCGCCTGTGTAGGCCGCGACGTAGTAGGCGTTGTCGACGATGTACCTCGACGCCTGTTTAATCAGGTCGTTCCGCTTGGCCGGATCTGTCTCACGCCGTTGGGCCAGAATCAGGGCGTCCAACTTCGGGTCGTTAACGCCGTCGCGGTTGCTGCCGCCGGTTGAGAAATTGTTGGCGTACAGCCAGAAATCCGGATCGGCGAAATCCTTCTCCGCCAGCAGCGTCGCGGTAAAGTCGTTGACGTTGGTCCGAGTCGAACGAGTAGCCTTGTCGACAAGATCGAGTGTGATGCTGACGCCGACTTTCTTGAGCTGGCTCTGGAGAAGCTGGAACGATTTCTGATCCATCGACGAGTCATCGAGCAGCGCGAAACTGAGGCCATTGGCGTACCCGGCGGCCGCAAGCAGTTGCTTCGCCTGGGCGGGGTCGTACTTCATCATCGGTATCTGCTTGATCTCGTCCTGCGTCCAGAGGCCGAAGGCGGCGAGCATCGGCCAGCCGGCGGCGCCGCCCGACACGACCTGATTGAACTCCTCGCGGTCGACTGCCAGCGAAATGGCCTGCCGCACTCGCAGGTCCTTGAACACGTCGTGCCGCATGTTAAGCATGACCGGCACGGGGCTGGGTTGCGTCACCTGCCTGACTGTGGACGCCGGCATCGCCTGCTTGAGCGCGTTGGCCGCCGTTACATCCGAGTCGATCCATACCACGTCAAGCTGCTTGGCCTGGAATGCCGATCGCTGGCTGGCGAAATCGTTGACCACCAGGTAGCGGATCTTGTCGACGTACGGCTTTCCCTGCTGCCAGTAGTCGGGATTCTTGTTGAAGACCCACTGGCTGCCCTTCTGCGTCGCGCTGGTGTCGAGTGTAAACGGGCCGGTGCCGGCCATGCGGTTGTGCAGGTTGCCGTCCTGGTCGTAGATCTCGTGCGGGATGATCGGCATGGAGAAACTCACGAGGTAATTGAGGAAGGGCGCATACGGCGCGTTGAAGTGCGCGACGACGGTATTCGGATCGGGCGCCTCGACGTTTTCCAACCCGGACAACGTCGAGGCGTATGGCGGTACGGGCAGCTTGCTATTGGCGAAGCCCCCCGTGCGGGACAGGTATTCAAGCGTCCACTTCACGTCAGCGGAGGTAAACGCGCGGCCATTAACGGGCGCCGTGTTCGCAACTTTGACGTTTGGCTGCAGGTGGAAGGTGTAGGTTTGGGCGTCCGGCGTCTCCCACTTGGCGGCGAGGCGCGGTTTAACGACTACCGCGGCCCAGTCAAGGCTGGGGCTGCGATCGAAGTCGAGGAGCGTGTCGTAGGCAAGCATCGTCGCGTCGCCGTTGGGCAGAGAGCTGCCCTGATAGGTCGGATCGAAGTCGAAGAAGTCGTTGGTCTCAACGATGGCGGCGGTCCCGCCGGCCTTCGGCTGTCCGGCGGCCGCTCCAGAGGGTGCCCCGGTCTGCTTGCCGCCGGAGCTCTTGCCGCATGCGGCCGCCAGTGCGGCCGTGCCTGCGCCGGCCAGCGCCACCCGCAGGCCGCTCCTGCGGCTGAATCGCCCCCTCGCCTGCCCAGCGCCCTGCTTATAGGTCCGCATCATCCGCCTCCATTCTTGACTCACTCCCGCCACACCCCCAACTGGGGCGCACCAGCACCTGCAACGCAGTTTATATGCTGCAGTGCGCGGCCGGCATTTGCCGTCGTGGAGATTCAGCCTATCTCCTAAACACTCTGCACGCCGCTGGGCTTCCGCGCGTTGACATTCGACAGCTCGGGTGTATCGTCCGGGTGAGTCTGCGCCGACAGCTTCCGCCCGTCGCCGGGCGCGCTTGGAACAGTTCCACTATTCACCAGCGCCTGAGCCGCAGTGCAGGAGGCGTGCCTAGCTGAGCTCCGCCAGACAACCATCTGCTCGCGAAGCTTCTTATCCTCTGTTGGGAATTGGAAGCCTTTGGGGAGGGTCACATGATGGGCTCTGAAGATAGCTTTCAGTTCGGGTATTGGACGCGTCGGATCCGGCGGCGCGGCGTTTTGCGCGGTGGAGTTGCAGGCGGCACGGCGCTTGCCATGGCCGCATGCGGGACCAGCACCAAGTCGGGGTCCTCGCCCGCCAAATCGCAACCATCGAGCGGGGCCGGAAAGCCGCGATCCGGCGGGGCGGTGAACGTGGCGATCACCGCCGATCCCTACGATTGGGATCCGAGCTACGCTGGGGCTGGAGGGGCGTCCAGCTACGGCTACCACTTGGCCTACAACACGGTGCTGGGCTACAAGCACGGCGCCGGCGTTCGCTACGACGACCTCACGCTCCAGCCGGAGCTGGCCTCGAGCTGGGAAGTTCCCGATGCTCAGACCTTTATCTTTTACCTGCGCAAGGGCGTGAAGTTCGCCCACCTCGCGCCGGTGAACGGACGCGACCTGGTCGCCAACGACCTCAAGTTCAGCTTCGAGTACGCATCGCGATCTGGCACGCTCGCGCCGAAGAATCTGCCCGTGAGCCAGTACGCCACCTACTTCGAGGGGATCCTCGCCGTCGAGACACCAGACGATTCGACCGTGAAGGTGACATTCAAGTCGCCGTTCGTGCCGTTCATCAACTACATGGCGTCGCCCTTTGTGCCGGTGGTGCCGCACGAAATCTACGACCAGGATGGCCACTTCAAGGACCAGATCGTCGGCTCGGGCCCGTTTCAGCTCGACAAGGCCTCGACGCAGGTGGGCAGCAGATGGGTCTGGAAGAAGAACCCAACCTACTGGGATAGCGGCAAGCCATACATCGACCAGATCAATCAGCTCGTAATGAAGGACGACGCCTCGGCTCAGGCGGCCTTCCAGACCAGGCAGTTGGACCTGCTCGAGACGAACAACCTCGACCTCACGAGCATCAATACAATCACCAAGGCCAACCCTTCGATCGTGAAGTATGAGACCGTCAACCTCGCCCCCATCCACCTGTACATGAGCGTCAAGCCGCCTTCGCCTTTGGCAGATATCCGCCTGCGGCAGGCGATCGGGCTGGCGATCGATCGGGACGAGTTTCTGAAGACGCTCTACGCTGGCAAGGGCGGATGGGCGCTGGCCGGCGCCTTCCCGGATACGTACAGCCAGGACGAGATCCGGGCGATGCTGAAGCACGATCTAACCCAGGCAAAACTGCTCGTCGCGGCGGCCGGCTATCCCAACGGCGTCGACCTGCAATTCGACTATCCGGGCAACTACTTCGGCCAGATCTACATCACGCAGATCCAACTGCTGCAGGCGCAACTCAAGCAGGCCGACATCAATCTCCAGCTCGTTAGCAGGACGTACGACGACTATTCCACGCGCAGGAAGCAGCACAACTTTACGATCGAGGATACCGGCAAGTCGGTCTCCGGCGACGTCGACTCATACCTCTATTCCTCCTTTTATCCCGGCTCGCGCGACAATTACATCGAAGTCAATGACCCGCAATTGACACCGCTGCTCGTGGCCCAGCGTCAGGAGACCGACGCCAACAAACGGCGTGAGATCGTGCGCCAGGCAGCGAAGCGGATCAACGTCGACCAGGTTTGGGCGCTCAACCTCTACAATCCCTTGTTTTGGGCCCTCATGCAGCCCAGGTTGCAGAACTACGCACCGCATTTTGTCCTGACGGAGCCGATGGAGAGCGCCTGGCTGAACGATTGAGCCCCGCGATCCTTGAAGAAATGGGGGTGTCACAGTGCCAGAAACTAAGCAGCGACGGAATTGGAGGGTGAGCCGGCGTCAGCTCCTGGGGGCCGGCAGCTCCGGACTGGCATCCGCGGGGCTTGCGGCTTGCGGCCGGACCACGAAGGGTGCGCCGCCCGGGCCGAGCGCGCCCGGCCAGGCCGGAACGCTGAACGTCTACTACAATTATAATGCGCCCCTCGACCCACAGCAGACCAGCGGAGCGGTGCATGAGTTCACGTCCGGGGTTTATAGCCGCGTCTTTAGATTCAAGACGGCGCCCGACCCGCAGGTTTCGCTCGACCACGTCCTGGAGAACGACCTCGGTCTAAAGGCCGAAACTCCGGACGGCGTGACGTGGACGATCACCTTGCGCGCGGACGCGCGGTTCACGAATATCCCGCCCGTCAACGGCCACGCGGTCGAGGCGGAGGACGTCAAGGCCACGTTCACCCGTGCCGTCGACCCCGCCATACCCAACCCGAATCGCGGCCAGCTCGACATGATCGACCCGGCGCAGATTCAGGCGCCGAACGCGACGACGGTCGTCTTCAAACTGAAGTACCCATACTCCCCGTTCAACCGCACGCTTGCCTCGCCGAACTATTCGTTGGTTCTGCCCAGGGAGAGCCTCGGCGGGGGCTATGACCTTCAGAAGGTCGCCATCGGCAGCGGGCCGTTTACGCTTGAGAGCGCAGTTCCGGACGTTGCCTACACCTATAAGAAGAACCCCGGCTATTACGAAAAGACCATCCCCAACGTCGACACGATGCGCATCGCGATCATCCCGGAGACCTCGCAGCAGTTGGCCCAGTTTACCGCCGGTAATCTGGACGAGCTGACGCTCGACAGCCCCTTCACGCTCGACCAGGCCAGGAAGAGCAACCCTCAGGCAACCCTGGTCAGGTTTCCTTACGGTACGACCTGGTCGGTGTACATGCAGCAAGCTGATCCCACCTCGCTATTCCGGGACGTCCGCGTCCGGCGCGCGCTCAACATGGCAATCGATCGCGACACCCTGGGCAAGGCGATCTACAACGACGAGGCGGCAACCTGCTGGCTGATACCGAGCTACATGGGTAAGTGGTCGATACAAACCAAGGATTTGCCGCCTGAGATTCGACAGTACTACACGTACAATCCCTCGGAGGCCAAGAAGCTTCTGGACGCGGCCGGCGCCTCCGGCATGCCGTTTAAGCTCGTCTACCAGAACCGCGAGGGTACGCCGGCTTTCGTCAAGCAGATCGAGTCTGTCAGTAACATGCTGAACGCGGTCGGCATCAAGACGAACGTCGTAGTCGTCGATTACACGAAAGAGTGGATCGCCGGAGGAAAGGGCTACAACGCCGGATATTACCCAAAGGATACGCTCCTCTATAGCGGGATATCATCGTTTACAGAGGCTGATGAGTTCCTCTACCTTACCCTTCACTCGAAGAGCACCCAGAGCCACATGACCGTGAAGGACCCAGCTATAGACGCCATGATTGACAAGGAGCGTGCAACACTCGACGATGGCGAACGCCTGAAGTCAGTTCTGAGTACCCTGACCTATGCCGCAAATCAGGCGTACTACGTCCCGACCGTCGGGGACGGTGTTACTGACACGTTTATTCAGCCCCGGGTGCACGGTTACCAACCGGCCAATTCGGCAAGCGGCAAGGTCACGGAAATGTACGCAAAGTTATGGTTGTCCGCTTGAATCTGGGACATGGGCTCCCGCCCTTCCGGAACCAAGTCTGACTTGAATCAATAGACGCGAGACTACGGTTGGCCGGGCCACGCGACGACCGGCGACCCGCTTGGTGCGTGACTGCCACCAGCCGGCTCGAGCGTGATCTCAAGGGCGTCGGGCGGCGTCGCCAGAATCGGATCCTGCGCGATCATTCGTGACGACCCCGCCCTGTCGGGATTGAAGGTCCCAACCGAGACCCAGGCGCCCTTCACGTGCGCCCAGATTTGGTAGGTCTTGCCGGCAGGAGCTGCGTTAAAGTGCTCCATGGTCACGACTACGGTGGCTACACCGGGCTCGCTGCGATACATGGCGTGCGTCGCCTGCGAGATACCTGGTAACGCGCTCAACCGCAGCGCGTGGGTGTCGCTGCTCGTCACGACCGTCAGCGCCACGTCGTAGCGACTGATGATCGCCTGACTGTCTCGATAGCGCAGGCCTATGTACCCGAGTGCGCCCACGAGCAGCGCGGCCACGCCGAGTGGTGCAAGGCTAACCCGCAGCCTCTGTATCCCGGTGCGAATTCTTGTCTTGGCCGTGCCGAGCGGCAGATCGAGCTCCGACGCCACCTGATCGTGTGTCAGCTCTTTGAAGAAGGCGAGGCTCACGGCCTGCCGCTGTGGCAGCGGCAGGGAGTCGATCGCCGATCGCAGCGCGCCGCGTTCATACGACTGCCACGCCAGTTCCTCCACTCCTGGCGCTGAGTCACTGAGCGCGGCAAGCCGCAGCCCATCGGGGTCGGGCTCAATCCGAGGCCGCCGGCTCTGACGCCGCAGTTCGTTGACAATCCGGAAATGGGCGATCTGCAGCACCCATGGCCGCAGCGGCCCGCGCTCAGGATCGAACGCCGTCGCATTGCGCCAGACGGTGAGGAACACCTCCTGAACGAGGTCCTCCGCGGCTGTGCGGTCGAGGGTGTGCGCCGCGATGTTGAAAATCAGTGAAGCGTAGCGGCTGTAGAGCGGCCCAAGCGCCTCTTGCTGGCCCCCAGCGAGCTGGGCGATAAGGTCCTCGTCGCTGGAGTCCTCGCTGACCGGCGTCAGTGCGGTCGGTCTCGTCGTCATGAAGTTACTCCACGTAAGGTTACGTCCCTCAGGCTGCGCGGATTGCAATCAAAGCATCCTATTGGAGCGGGAGGCGTAGCCGGAGCATCCCTCGAAACCGGGCGACGACCGGTCCCTTGTCGAATCAATCGGCCAAGGGACCGGCATTAACCCGCCGTTTCGTCGGGGACCACGCGTCGTGCCCCTAAGGGTACTGCTGCACGCTGGCGGCCGGCAGGAGGACGATCTTGCGCGGCCCGTCCCCAACGGGAACGGTCGCTGTGACCTTCTCTGACTCAACATCGACAATCGAGACATCGTTCGAGCCCTCGTTCGTGACGTAAGCCGTTTTGCTGTCGGGGGTTGCGGCTATCCAGTGCGGCATCGACCCAACGGTGATGTCTCCGACTACTGCATTGTCGTCAGGGTTGATGACTGCGAGGTCGCCGGGGCCCTGAACCACCACGAGCGCATATTCTCCATCGGCTGTGAACAGGGGAAGGTGCGGCGAGGGGCCGACTGAGATCTGGTCGCCGATCGTGTTGGTCGCGGGGTTAAGGACTTGCACCGAGTCGGAACCCGCGAGCGTGAAGAAGAGCTCCATTCCATCGGGACTGAAGTTCAGCGCGCGCGGTGTCAGATCGAGGGGGACGTTGGCGATCTGAGTGTTGGTCGTGAGATCAAACTCGGCCAGAGCGGTCTGCCCCGGCTGTTGGGCAGCAACGTACGCTGTCTTGCCATCCGGGCTGATGGCGAGGTTGTGCGGTTGCGGCACCGGAAGCTCACTGGTCACCTGGTCCGTGGCCGTGTCGATGAAGGCGACCTGGCTGGCGCCGAACACCGTAACGACGAGCTCTCTGCCATCCGGAGTGAGGTCGATGTTGTGCGGATTGCTGCCGACCTCGATTGCGTTCGTCACAGTGTCCGTCGCCGTGTCAATGACGCTCACCTTTGAGTCGCCATCGCTGCTGACGTAGAGCTTCCGGCCATCCGCGGTCGCGACAATCCCGTGCGGCCCGGTAGGAACCGCAATCGTGCGAATTACCTGGTTGCTGGCGGTATCAAGAACCGCGACGGCGTTGTCTTTGAAGAGGCCGATGTACGCCCTACCGCCGGCGGCCGGCGCCGGATATGTCGTGGCCAACGAGGTTGCCGGCGAGGCCGGGGCGGCGGAGATTGCTTGACCCGCCTTGCCGTAGCCACCCCCGGTGGGCGATGCGCTCGAGGAACAGGCGGCTGCGATCATGAGCAGAGCGGGTAAGCCCAGCAAGCCAAGGGAGGAAAACAGGGAAATACGCGAGAAGGAAGATGGCATCGATTGTGTCCTCTTTCTGTTGGAAAATGCCCGACGGCTAAGCTGCGGCCGATCCGTGCTTCATTCCGTCATGACCTGTTACACCGGCCGGCCGCGTCCGGATTGCTCTCGACTACCTCTTTTTGGCGGCGCCCACGGTGTCCGCATGGGTCCCAAGAACGACGTGTGCCGTGCTGGTCTGCCGAAGCCCCTGAGCGGGCAGGGTCGCGTGGATGAGCTGGTGCGCCCGCATGGATAACGGACGCCCTTCGAGCAATCGCTGCTTGCTTTGATCGTTGGTCTCATAGCCGCATTGGATACAGGCGAGTGACTCGTCCAGTACGGTAACGAGATCCTCGCCGCAACGCGGACATCCCTTCAGCAAAAACATGGGAGAACCTCTGTCTCGGGGGTGGTTTTCATTGGGTGGTCAGGCAGTTGCATAGCGCTGCAGTTCCTCCATGAAGAGCCGCTCCGATCGGGCGAGGTCCCGTGCCAGCGCCTCTTCGTCGATCGTTTCCCAGGTGAAGTCAAACACGAACCAGCGCATCTGATGGCGGTGAGCGCTCGCCCGCCGGGCCTTCTGATCGCGCTCCATCTTGCTCAGGAAGGCGCGGTGACTGTCGTTCGACTGTGGCTCCTCAATGTGGGTTGTGAGTGTGTCAGGTGCGAGCATGAGATATCTCCTTTACTTGGCGTTCATGAGGTTACGCGTGATGATGATTTGGGGATCCTTTGGCCGTGTCCAGCACTCTGTGGCTCTTCTTTCTTCGTCTATGACTCCTCTTTCTCACGAGCTATGCGAACGGTCCAGCCGGAACCGCCCGGCCGGAGGCGCGTTGAGGGTCGTTGAGGCTGCCGCGCGTGATCCTGCTGGTGTCGATCGTGACCCCGCCCGAGGTCACGGCCTTGATTTGTAAGGTGTCCATCGAACGCTGCGCGGGACCGAAGACGCGGATACCGCCCTTCGTGTATGTGGACCCGTGGCAGGGGCACCGAAACCAGCCGGTCACGCCGCCGAACTCGAAGTCCGAGCGCCAGGGGACGGTGCAGCCAAGATGGGGGCAGACATGATACAGCGCAAGCAATCCGCCCTGCGCGCTCGGCGGCGCCACCGATCGAAACGCCTCAGGAACGCCGTCCCCTGGCCTCAGGTTGACGAGCCACACCCTCCCCTCGAGAAAGTGGACGGGGTCTTGGCCGGGCTTCGGCACGAGACTGGCGGGAATGTCGACCAAGCCACCGAAGCCGGTTACGCCGCGAGGGTTGAAGAAATTGAGGAACACGGCAAGACTTCCCAAACTCAGCGCCCCGAGGCCGGCCAGAAAACCGCGTCGGAGCATGACGCCCCGCAGGAGCTGGTGCGGCTCGCCGTCCGCATCGACGCGCCAGGCCGGCAGGGGCTCCAGAGAATCGGGCGGCAATTGGGATGGTGCAGGTCTTTGGCGCACGGTAATTTCCTTTCTTTTCCCCTTCCCTCGTGGGGAAGGGGGTCAGGGGGTTAGGTCTTCCTTCGTTACTGGACGATGACCTGGCCGGTCATGAATGGATGGATCGAACAGTGGTAGGCATACGTGCCCGGCGGGTTGAACGTGAATGAAAACTGACCGCCGGGTGCGAGATTGGACGAATCGAAGCTTCCGTCCGTGGCCGCGACGGTATGTGTGAGGGCGTCGCTATTGGTCCAGGTGACGGTGGTGCCGCTGCTGACGGTCAGTGCCGCGGGTCCGAACTTGAAGCCCTTGATCGTTACCACGCTCGGGCCGCTCGCGGCAGTCTGCCCGTCTGGGACCGAGGTCATCTCCATTCCTGAGGGCATCTGCCCCTGGGCCTCGGGGCCGCCTGCGACGGCGTAACTCGTTTTGCCACAGGCGACACCGAGAATCAGGATGATCGGCGTAGCGGCTACGGCCAGGTCCAACCAAGCGAACCGCCGCAGTATGGCCAGTGTTTGACGAATCACCAAATGATCTCCTTTTGTAGATGGGATTTTGGTGAGCGGGCGGGCCGGCC
>Ga0193751_1000181_pt1 | contig 57367 bp, 54 predicted proteins | sample L1c2metaG_FD_143050 | JGI IMG/M metagenome (GOLD analysis project Ga0193751, IMG submission 143050) | Soil microbial communities from a riparian zone of the East river system, Colorado, United States - L1c2 | ecosystem: Environmental > Terrestrial > Soil > Riparian zone | place: USA: East River...
ACTTCCACATATTGCGACGACCTGAAGCTCACGGGCATGCTCTACATGGGGTTGCTGCGCAGCCCCTACGGCAATGCCCGCGTTACCAAGCTCGACACCTCCAGGGCCAAAGCCATGCGCGGTGTCGTGGATGTCGTCACCGGAGCGGAGATCAAGAGTCTCACCGGGCAGGTGCCAATCGGTGGGTCGCTCCCTGGCCAGAAAGATACCATCCGCTGGCCGCTCGCGATCGATCGCGTGCGCCACGTCGGCGAGCCGGTCGCAGCGGTGCTCGCGATCGATCGCTACGTTGCGCGCGACGCTGTCGATGCAATAGAGGTCGACTACGAGCCGCTGCCCGCCGTCGCGGACGTCGAAAAGGCGTTTGCGGAAGGGGCTCCAAGAGTCCACGACGAGTTTGAGAACAACGTCGCCTACTATTCGCCGGTCAGCACCGGTGATGTCGAGCAGGCATTTCAGGCTACCGATGTCACCATCAGCCAGCGAATGGTGGAGCAACGTCTCGCTCCGGTGCCGATGGAAACCCGTGCCGTTGTCGCCCAGTTCAACAAGGGAGACGGCACGCTGACCGTCTGGAACTCGACGCAGGCCCCGCACCTGCTCAGGTCGATTCTCAGTGCACTGATGAATGTGCCGGAGCAGAAGGTTCGAGTGATTGCTCCAGAGGTCGGCGGTGGCTTTGGCTGCAAGGTCAACGTCTATCCAGAGGATCTGCTTGCCAGCGGCCTCTCCATTAAGACCGGCCGTCCGGTCAAGTGGATCGAGACGCGCAGTGAGGCGATGATGGCGACCATCCACGGCCGCGACCACGTCGCCTACGTTGAGCTGGCCGCGAAGAGCGACGGCACCCTTACCGGCATGAGGATCAAGATTCTCGCTGCCATGGGCGCGTACGAGCAGCTGTTCACGTCCATGGTCCCAACGCTTTCGGGTCTCATGGTGACCGGCTGCTACAAGATTCCGAACGTTCTCTGCGAGATCTACGGCGTCTTCACCAATACAACGCCCACCGCCGCCTATCGCGGCGCCGGCAGGCCCGAGGCGACCTACTACGTTGAACGCGCCATGGACATCCTTGCGGACAAGCTCGGCATGGACCCAATCGAGCTGCGTCGAAAGAACTTTCCGCGGCCCGAAGACTTTCCCTTCAACACCGCCAGCGGACTCGCCTACGACAGCGGCGATTATGACAAGGCACTCGATCGCGCGATCGAGATCGCCGGCTACGGCGCGCTTCGTGACAAACAGCGCGCCGAGCGCGCTGGCTCTGGCAAGACACTGACGGGAATCGGCGTCTCCACGTGGGTCGAGATCTGCGGCATGGGGCCATCAGTGGCGATCCCCGGCGGAGGGTGGGAGATGGGCGCCATTCGGGTTGAACGGAGCGGCACGGTAACAGTCCACACGGGCGCCTCGCCGCACGGGCAGGGCCAGGAGACGACGTTCGCGCAGATCGTCGGGGACGAGCTCGGCGTGCCAATTGACAGTGTGATGGTGCTCCACGGCGACACCGCGATCGTGACCAACGGCGTCGGCACCTTCGGCAGCCGCGGCCTCGCCGTCGGCGGCGCCGCCCTGGTGATGTCGATAGAGAAAGTCAAGGATAAGGCGAAGCGGTTTGCCGCCCACCTGATGGACGCCAACATTGACGATCTCGTCTACGAGAACGGCGGCGTCTTCGTCCAGGGGTCGCCCGACCGCAGCATGACGCTCCCCCAGATCGCCGAAGCCGCCTGGGGCGCGGTCAATCTGCCGCCCGGCGAGGAGCCCGGCCTTCAGGCGACCAGCTTTTTCGAGCCCTCGAACTTCACATTCCCATTCGGGACTCACATCGCTGTCGTCGAGATCGACAAGGAGACGGGGACTGTGAAACTCGCTCGCTACATCGGCGTTGATGACTGCGGCCGCATCATCAGCCCGCTTCTTGTCGCCGGCCAGCTCCACGGCGGCATCGCACAGGGGGTCGCCCAGGCGCTGTCGGAGGAGGTTGTCTATGACGACGATGGGCAGCTCATCACCGGCACGCTGATGGACTACGCGATCCCAACCGCCGAGATGTTTCCGCGCTTCGAACTGGACCACACAGAGACGCCGACGCCGGTCAATCCCTTGGGCGCCAAGGGCGTCGGCGAGGCGGGCACGATTGCCTCAACTCCGGCCGTCGTCAACGCGGTCGTCGATGCCCTCAAGCACTACGGCGTGACCCACATCGACATGATGATTAAGCCTCAGATGCTCTGGAATCTCATCCAGCAGGGTGAAGAAGGAGGGCCGCGATGATCCCGGCCGGCTTCGACTATTACCGCGCTTCCTCCGTTGAGGATGCCATCGATCTCCTGGGCTCGCACGAGGACGCGAAGCTGCTCGCAGGCGGCCATTCGCTCATCCCTCTGATGAAGCTGCGTCTCGCCGAGCCGGCGGCGCTCGTTGATATCGGTGGATTGAAGGGGCTGTCCGGGATTCGCGAGGACGGCGATGAGATCGTCATCGGCGCTCTCACCCGTCACTACGCGCTCGAGACATCGGACCTTCTGCACAGCAAGGCACAGGTCGTGGCTGAGGCGGCCGCCCAGATCGGCGACGTCCAAGTACGCAATCGAGGGACAGTTGGCGGCAGCCTCGTCCACGCCGATCCCGGCGCCGACCTGCCGGCGGTCATGCTCGCGCTGGACGCAACAATGGTCGTGCAGGGTCCCAGCGGTGATCGCCGGGTCCAGGCGAGTGATTTCTTCGTCGAGATGCTTACCACCGACGTGCAGCCAAACGAGATCTTGACAGAGATCCGTATTCGCGCCCTGCCTCAGCGTTCCGGCAGTGCCTATGTGAAATTCCCCAACCCGGCCTCGGGCTACTCCGTCGTCGGCTCGGCCGCAATCGTCAGTCTTGACGGCAGCGGTGCCTGTTCCGATGTCCGCGTTGGCATCAGTGGCGCCGGCCCAATGCCCGTACGCGCAACAGGCACCGAGGGCGCTCTCCGCAGTCAGCAGCCGTCTCCCGAGGCGCTGCAGCGCGCCGCGCAGGAGGCGGCGAACGGGATCGAGGCGCTGGAGGACATCCACGCCTCCGCCGAATACCGGCTGCACCTGACACGCGTCATGACCCGCCGCGCCCTCGAATCGGCCGTGGCACGCGCCCGTTCCTAGGGAGCGGTTCTGCACGTCTGCCTATTACCCCACGCCACAATCGGCGGTGACTTGCGCGCCAGCGCCACCAGCGCTATATTAGCGCCATGGCCACTATCCAGATTCGCAACGTTCCCGAGCGCGTGCACCGCATCTACCAGACGCGCGCAGCGTCGGTCGGAATGAGTCTGCAGGAGTATCTTTTGGCCGAGATCGTTCGTAACGCCGAGCTTCGCTCTCCAGCCGATCTGGTCACTGAGGTCGAGACGCGCATGGTGGCCGAAGGCCGAGTAGGCTACAGCACCAGGTCCTCCGCCGAGGTCATCCGCGGGGATCGGGAATCGCACTGACGAGCGGCCTAATTGACTGTCGTCGACGCTTCAGTCATGGTCGATGCGCTGGTCGTCATCGGGCCGGCAGGGGACGCGGCCAGAGCTGAGCTCCGCGATCGTGCCGTTCTCGAGGTGCCTGCCATATTTGGCGCAGAGATCGCATCAGCGCTCCGGACCCTGCTCCAGCGCGGCGAACTGAGCCCGATACGCGCCGCCGCCGCGCTGGCGCAGGTGCGCAACGTCCGCGCGAACCAATACTCTTTCGAGACCTTCACCAGCCGCGTCTGGGAGCTGAAGGACAATGTCACCGTCTACGACGCCTGGTATGTTGCGCTCGCCGAGTGGCTCGAATCCGACCTCGTGACGGCGGACGAGCGTCTCGCAAATGCTCCCGGCCCCCGCTGTCAGATCCGCCTCTGTGGCACCGCTCTTCCGTAGGGGGCGATTCATCGCGCCCGCCAGAGGGCATTACCCGCCCTTCGGCGCCTGCGCCACCACAACCAGCCGGTTGCTGTACTCGTGCGTCACCGGGTTCCAGTCGCCGACGCACGTAATCAGCGTCACCGTCGGCATGTCCGTATCCGCAATGATGTCCGTTGCGTCGGCGTTCTGGTTCGGCTTGCTCACCGCGGTCACGTGATAGGTCCGCAGACGCCCGTCCTCGCGTGAGACGTCGATCTCGTCGCCCTCCTTCAACGAGGAGACGCCCCTGAAGATGGCCGCTGCCCCCGTATACCAGTCAACGTGGCCGGAGAAGACGGCGTTGCTGCTGCCGCCGGGCTCGTCCGTGAAGTTGTACCAACCCAGGTCCTGAGGCCCAACCGGTGACGCCATCGTTACGCCATCGGCCATAAATCCCAGCTCGCCCCACGGCGCATTGATTTTCAGCGCCGGCACGACCAAGCGACCCGCAGGGTACTCCGAGAACGGCAGCGGCGTTGGTATTGGCGTTGGCGCGACGGTTGCGGCGGCCGTCGCAGTTGCCGTGACCACGGCCGCGACGGTTGGCGGCTTGTGGGCGCTGCGAAGCTTCATGGCTCGCGGGACGAATAGGATCAGGGCAAAGCCGATGACCGCCATACCGATGACGTAGGCGGCGAGAAAGACGGGGCGACGCATACCTGGCTCCTAGGCTCTGAGATCACACGCGCGTTCGGACCTGTTTGAAATACGGTATCGCGCGTGTTTCAGATCTACTAACGCTCGACAGGGGTCCAAAGGTTACCCGGTGGGCGCACAATCTCGCCGTGAGGCAAAATAGGATAAAGAGGAGGTCAGGCAATGACTCTTTCCGCCTTCGTCCGTGACGTAGACGAACACGACTTCGAGGATGCCGTCATCGAGCGATCGAGGCAGGTGCCCGTGGTCGTCGATTTCTGGGCGCCCTGGTGCGGCCCCTGCCGGCTGCTCGGCCCGATTCTCGAATCCCTGGTCGGCGCATACGGGGGCCGGATCGAGCTCGCAAAGGTCAACACGGACGAGAACCCAAACATCGCCGCCCGTTACCGTATCGAGGGTATCCCTGCGGTCAAGGCGTTTCGTGCCGGGACACTGAGTAGTGAGTTCACAGGCGCTCTTCCCGAGCCGCAGGTCCGCGCCTTCCTGCAGAAGCTTCTGCCGTCAGAGGCAGACGACCTGGCTGACACCGCCGTCCGGCAGGCCTACGCCGGAGACACGGCGGGCGCCGAGGCAACCTACCGGCGCGCCATTGTGCAGGACGGCGGGAATCGAGCGGCCAACCTGGGCCTCGCACGCCTGCTCCTCGCCCGCGACGAGGAAGACGAGGCGCTGCGCCTGCTCGCGAATCTCCCGGGCGACGCCGAGGCGACGCGGCTACGAGCGGAGATCGGCCTGCGCCGATCCTGCAACCAGGCAGACATCAACGAGCTCCGCCAGCGGCTCGGGCGCGACCCCGCTGATGTCGACGCCCTCTTCGCGCTGGGCATGGCGCTGGCCGCCCAGGGCGCTTACGAAGAGGCGCTCGAGCGGTTGCTGGACGTCGTGCGCTGCGACCGCACGTACGAGAACGACGCCGGCCGCCGCGCGATACTGGACATCTTCGCGCTTTTGGGCGACGCAGACCCGCTCACGCAAACCTACCGCCGCCGGCTCAGCTATCTACTCTTCTAGCCGGCGTCTCCCTTCGCCCCTTGAGGGAGAAGGGCCGGGGATGAGGGGTCGCGCGCCGGCGTTGCGTCCCTAGCGCCCCGCGAGCGAGCCCACGCGCAGGTTCTTGTCGAAGAACTGCAACATGTTCGGCCAGGCATCCGCCGCCGCCGCTACGTCGGCCTCCGAGCGGCGCGCCATAAAGCCGTGCCCAGCGCCGGGATAGATCGTGCGAGTGAAGTCCTTGTTCAGCCGCTGCATCTCCTGCCGCAGCTTCTCGACGTTATCCATGCCTACGCCCGCATCCTGGTCGCCCCAGAAGCCGATCATCGGCGCGGTGATCTTGGAGACCTCGTCAATCGCCGACAGTGGCCGCGTCGGCGACGGCCGCCCATTGACCGGAAAGCCGTAGTAGATCGCCCCGGCGGCAATCGCATCTGGGCGGCGAGCTCCCATGATCATCGTGAATGTCCCGCCCATGCAGAATCCCATGCACCCAACCTGCTTCGGCTCGACCTCCGGCCGTCCTCGAAGATAATCGATCGACGCGCTGAGATCCTGAACCAGCAGGTCGTCGATCAGCTTCCCAGCGCGTTCCACCGCGGCAGGGAGCGTCTGCTCCATCAACTCGCCAACCCGATGAAAGACGTCGGGAACCAGCGTTATGTAGCCCTCGTGGGCGAGCCGTCCTGCCATCTCCTGGTAGAACGGGCTTGCTCCGAAAACGTCCGTTATCAGCAGCAGAGCCGGCGATGGACCGTTTCCCACCGGACGGCTGATGAACGCCGGTATCCGCTCGCTGCCCGCGGTAATCGTGATCTGCTCTACCGGCCGGACGTCCTCGCCGGCGCCCCCCATGATCGGTTCCGGATGGCACATAGCTCACACACTCCTCTAGCAGCTCGGTTTCGAGCCGCGATCCGTATCCTAGCGCCCACGTTGGCGCCCCGGTTAGCGCCCGTCTCCATTGGGATCAGGCGGTCGCCAGAAACCCGCCGGCCGCTTGGTATCCTACCCCAGTGCACGAGCACGAACTCGACGGGCTGATCGACATCGCCGCCCTGGCACGCTTTCTGCGCGAACACGTGCCCGGCACAGACGCGCCGCTCGCGGTCGAGCGGCTGCACGCCGGCTACTCCAACGAGACCTTCTACGTCACCCGCGGCGACCAGCGCTGGGTCCTTCGCCGGCCGCCCCGCGGCGCCCTTCTCCCCACGTCGCACGATGTACTGCGCGAGTACCGGATGATGTCCGCGCTCGCCGGGACCGCCGCCCGAGTCCCCGCCACCATCGCCGCCTGCGGCGATCCGCGCGCGATCGGTGCCCCCTTCTACCTCATGCAGCGTGTTGATGGCGAGGTCATCCGCGAGTCGTCGCCGCCCCAGTTCGAGCCCTGGGCCGAGCGGCAGCGGATCGGCGAGGACCTAATCGATGCGCTTGTCGAGCTCCACGGCATCGATTGGCGCGGGCTCGGCCTGGATGGGTTCAGCAGGCCCCACGGCTTCCTCGCGCGCCAGCTCAATCGCTGGACACAGCAGCTCGATCTCACCCGGCCGCACACGCGTCCGCTGGCCGGCATCGCCGAAGTTACCGAGTGGCTCGGCCGGCATCTGCCGGAGTCGGGGCAGCCGGCAGTCGTGCACGGAGACTACAAGCTTGACAACGTCATCCTGGCCTCAGATCCTCCCGCCAGAATCCTCGCGTTGCTCGACTGGGAGATGTCGACCGTCGGGGACCCGCTCACCGACCTCGCCTGGTGCCTCGCCTATTGGGGCCCGACCGGCGATCCGCCGAACAAGATGTGGGAAACCACCAATGCCGTCACCATGCGACCCGGTTATCCAACCCGCGCTGAACTGGTCGCGCGCTACGAAGAACGCAGCCGCAGGAAGGTGCACGACTTCCAGTTCTACTTCTGCCTCGCCGTCTGGCGCCAGGCGATCATCTGCGAAGGTCTCTACCGCCTCCACCTGGAAGGCACTGCCCCAAACCCTCGCACTGCCGACATGGCCTGGGTGGTTCCCCAAACAATCGAGCGCCTGCACCGCATCATCGCAGGCGAGCTGTAGGGGCTGCCTCAGGGCTGAGCGACGCTACCGCCCTCGCAACCTCGGGTCCAGCAGGTCCCGCGCCGCATCGCCCAGGAAGTTGAAGCACAGCACCGTGATGCTCAGGGCCGCCGCCGGCGCGAGCAGCAGCCATGGCGCCCGCAGCATGTACTGCTCGCCGTCGATGCTCAGCATCCCGCCCCAACTCGCGAGCGGTTGAGGGTGTGGAGTTCGACCACATGACGGCAGTGGACCACGTCCTCGGCGCGCACCCGGACCGGTTTACGCGGCCCATCGACGGTCTTGCGGCGCCGCCGTACACGACCGAGAGCGAGATCCACGAGGTGTTCGCACTGTTCGGCTACGCCGCCGCCATCACCGAGCGGCTCGAGCTCGCGACCAGCATCCTGGTACTGCCGCAGCGCCAGGCGCAACTGGTGGCCAAGCAGGCCGCTGCCGTGGACGTGCTCAGCAAAGGACGAGTGCGGCTGGGCGTCGGCGTTGGCTGGAACTACGCCGAGATGGAGGCGATGGGCGAGGATTTTCGTACGCGCGGGCGACGATTCGAAGAGCAGATCGAGGTGCTGCGGCGGCTGTGGACCGAACCGCTGGTTACGTTTGAGGGCCGGTGGCACACGATCGACCGCCTGAGCATCAATCCACGGCCCGTGCAGCGACCGATTCCAATCTGGATCGGCTGCGGCATGTCGGAACCGCTCGTTCGCCGGGTGGCGCGGCTCGCCGACGGCTGGATGCCGCGCCAAACAGGGGAATCGGGCGAGGAGTTCTCGGTCACGCTCGAGCGGTTGCGCGGTTACGCCCAGGAGGCCGGTCGGGACCCGGCTGCGATCGGAATCGACGTGCGAATCGCAGCTTCACTCGACAGCCCAGACGCCTGGTTGAAACGTGCGACCGAGATGCAGGCGCTCGGCGTAACGCACATCACGCTAAGCACGTCGCGTGATGTGCGGACGCCGGCGGAGCTTGTCGCGGCTGTGCCTCGCTACCGGCGGATGCTGGACGGCGTCGTGGCGGTCTGATCCCCGTGGGCAGGCGCCGACCGGCGTAGTACAATATCGCACAGACGTTCGAATCCCTGCCGCTCGATCGGGCAACGGTTTCATGACCACGACCACACGACATAGGGCAGCCAGTGCAGCAAGGAAGCCGGACCGCGGCGCGGTGCCTGGCCTGCCGGACGCCCTGGCACCGTTTCACCCGGTGATCCAGGCCTGGTTTCGGCGGCGATTTCAGGCGCCGACCGACGCGCAATTGGCCGGATGGCCCCGGATCCGTGAGTCCAAGGACGTACTCATTGCGGCCCCAACCGGCTCCGGCAAGACGCTCGCCGCCTTCCTGGTCGCCATCGATCAGCTCATCAAGCGAACCGAGACTGGTGTCGGGACAACCGTCCTCTATGTCTCGCCGCTCAAGGCACTGAGCAACGATATCCAGCGCAACCTCGAGACACCGCTCGCGGAGATTCTAAAGGTCGCTTCCGAGCTTGGGTACGAGCTTCCGCGCATCACAGCGGCCGTACGGACGGGGGATACACCGCAGGCAGACCGTCAGGCGATGATCCGCCGCCCGCCGGACATCCTGATCACGACCCCAGAATCGCTGTATCTGATGCTTACCGCCGAGCGCGGGCGCAAGACCCTCACGGGAGTGCGCTCTGTCATCGTCGACGAGATCCATGCGCTGGCACGCGACAAGCGCGGAAGCCACCTGTCGCTCAGCCTGGCGCGACTCGATCACGTGGTCAACAGCGCCGGCAACCCGCGCCCTCCACGTATCGGGTTGTCGGCGACGCAGCGCCCGGTTGAGGAGATCGCAGCGTTTCTCTCAGGATCCAGCACAGAATCCGGCGCGGTGGATGGGTGCACGATCGTCGACCTCGGACACCAGCGCGACATCGACCTTCACATCGAGGTCCCACCGACGGATCTCGAAGCGGTCGCATCCAAGGAGCAGTGGGGCGACCTCTACGACCGGCTGGCCGAGCTCATCCGTCAGCACCGCACGACGCTCATCTTCGTGAATACCCGCCGGCTCTCCGAGCGGGTGGCCCACAATCTCAGCCAACGCCTTGGGTCCACAAACGATGAGCGCATGGCCCTTGTCGAGGGGACAGGCGAGGGACAGGACGCGGTCGTCGCGAGCCACCACGGCAGTCTGTCGCGCGAGCGCCGCTTCCGGGTTGAGGAGCGACTCAAGAGCGGCAGCCTGCGCGCCCTCGTCGCGACGGCGTCCCTGGAACTCGGCATCGATATCGGGACGATCGACCTCGTCTGTCAGATCGGCTCGCCGCGAAGCATCGCGACCTTCCTGCAGCGCGTCGGGCGCTCTGGACATGCCCTCGGCCTGCGGCCGGAAGGGCGTCTGTTTCCGACGACCCGCGATGAGCTGATCGAATGCTGCGCCGTGATCCGGGCCGTCAAGTCGGGACGCCTCGACCGGATCAATCAGCCGGTCGCGCCGCTCGACATTCTGGCCCAACAGCTTGTTGCCGAGGTGAGCGCCGAGGACTGGGGCGAGGGCGGCCTGTTCGACCTGTTCAGACGCGCCTGGCCTTATCGCGACCTGAGACACGAGGACTTCGATGCCGTCGTCGAGATGCTCGCAGACGGCGTCGGAGACGGCCCCGGGCGATCACCGGCGCTCATCCACCGCGATCGCATCAACCGCGTGCTGAAAGCACGCCGAAACTCGCGGCTGACCGCGCTGCTCAACGGCGGAGCGATCCCAGAGTTGGGCGACTACCGCGTCGTGGCCGATCCCGATGAGACTGTGGTGGGAACCGTGGGCGAGGACTGGGCGATCGAGAGTATGGCGGGCGACATCTTCCTGCTCGGAAGCACGTCATGGAAGATCCGCCGCGTCGAGTCCGGCACCGGCACGGTCCGAGTAGAAGATGCTCACGGCGCACCACCGACGATCCCGTTCTGGCTGGGGGAGGCGCCCGGCCGAACGCTGGAGCTGTCGGAGGAGGTCGGGCGCCTACGCCGCGACGTAGTGGCAGCGCTTGGCGACGACGGCCGGCTGCGTCCAATTCTCCAGGACGAGTGCGGTTTGGATGAGTTGGGCGCCGCCCAGGTTGTCGACTACCTGCGCGCGACGCGCGACGCCCTTGGGGTCGTGCCGTCCGATCTCGACGTCGTATTCGAACGCTTCTTCGACGAATCGGGTGGTATGCAGCTCGTTGTGCATGCACCCTTCGGCGCCAGAATCAACCGCGCGTGGGGGCTGACGCTGCGCAAGCGTTTCTGCGTCAGATTCGATTTCGAGCTTCAGGCGGCCGCGAGCGACGACGCGATAGTCCTCTCACTCGGGCCGCAGCACAGCTTCCCGCTGGAGGAGTCGTTCCATTATGTCGGGTCCAAGAATGCGGAAGCGGCGCTTACGCAGGCTGTGCTCTATGCCCCGACGTTCCCGACCCGCTGGCGTTGGGACGCGAGCCGCGCTCTGGCCATCCCGCGGCGCCAGGCAAATCGAAAGGTGCCGCCGAACATTCAGCGGATGCGCGCTGAGGATCTTCTCGCGGCGGTGTTTCCGGCACAGGCGGGCTGCCAGGAGAACGTCACGGGCGCGCTGGAGCTGCCGGACCATCCGCTCATCCGGCAAACCATGGCGGATTGCCTGCACGAGGCGATGGACCTGGACGGCTTCATTAGCGTGCTCGAACGAATCGAGAACGGTGAGATTCAGCTCTACGCGCGGGACACGGTCGAACCTTCGCCGATGGCGCACGAGATCCTGAACGGCAAGCCATACACCTATCTGGACGACGCGCCGCTGGAGGAGCGCCGCACCCGCGCCGTCACGATGCGGCGCTCGCTTCCCGAGAACGCGCGCGACCTCGGTGCACTCGACGAGGATGCCATCGCCCGCGTCCGTGACGAGGCCTGGCCGGATCCGCGGGATGCCGAAGAGGTGCATGATGCGCTCCTGCAGCTCGTTGCAATGCGACCCGAGGATGGCGCAGGCTGGCAGATTTGGTTCGAGGAACTGGTCGCGGCAGGACGCGCCTGCACCGCCTTCATCGGCGATTCAGGAGAGCCGCTCTGGCTCGCGGCCGAGAACATCGAGCTCCTAAGCGAGCTGTATTCAGGTGCGCGTATCCGGCCGGAGATAGTGCTGCCGGACGGCGCGGCCATCCACGTCGCCGACCGGGAAGACGCCAGGGTGCGCCTGCTTCGGGGTCAGATGGAGGCGCTTGGTCCGATGACCGCGGGCGGGCTCGCTGAGCGCGTGCGGCTTACAGAGACCGACGCAGACTACGGCCTGCGCTCGCTGGAAGCGGCAGGGCACGTCCTTCGCGGTCATTTCACAGCCAGCGCCGGTCGAGACGAATTCTGCGACCGCCGCCTGCTTGCCCGCATCCATCGATACACGCTGGACCGGCTGCGGCGGGAGATCGACCCTGTCTCCGCGCAGGATTACATGCGCTTTCTCTTCCGCTGGCATCACATGACGGCTGATACCAGGCTCGAGGGAAAGTCTGGGGTCCGCCAGGCGGTGACTCTGCTGGAGGGCTTTGAGGCCGCCGCGGCTGCATGGGAACCGGAGATTCTGAGTGTCCGCGTCAATGAGTACCGGGTCTCCTGGCTGGACGAGCTGTGTCTTGGCGGCGAGGCAGCCTGGGCGCGACTCACGCCTCGCAAGGCGCCAACGGCCGGAAATAGAAGCGGCCCCACACGCCAGACGCCGGTGACGATCGCCCTGCGCGGCGACCTCCCTATGCTGCTCGCGGCGGTGCGTGGATCGACACCCACGGCGGAGCCCAAGGCCGGCGCCGCGGCGGAGATCTATCAGCTCTTGAGGGAACGCGGTGCGCTGTTCTTTGACGAGGTCGTCCAGCGCACCCGGCGGCTGGGGACGGATGTGGAGCGCGGGCTGCGCGAGCTCGTTGCCTGGGGTCTCGTCACAGCGGACGGCTACCAGGGCCTGCGCCAGCTCTCGGGCGGCATCCGCCAAAGCCGGCACCGATCGATGCGAGCGATGTACGGCTCCGGCGGCACATTTGCCGGCGCAGGGCCGTCCGGGCGCTGGACGCTGGTGCACGCGCCCGATGCCGAGACAATGGAGATCGAGAGCCTGGCGGAAGGGGTCGCGCGGATATTGCTCGGCCGCTATGGCGTGGTCTTTCGCGACATCGTTGCCCGAGAGAGCGTGACCATACCCTGGCGCGAGATACTCCGGGCGCTACGGCGCATGGAGGCGCGCGGTGTTGTCCGTGGCGGCCGATTCGTCGCCGGGTTCGCCGGCGAGCAGTACGCGCTGCCCGAAGCGGTGGACTCGCTGCGGCGTGTACGGCGCCAGGAGCGCGAGGGCGAGCGCGTCTGGGTGAGCGCGGTCGATCCGCTCAACCTGTCGGGCATCATCGTCCCGGGGCCGCGGGTGCCGGCCCAGTCTGGGGGCGGCATGCTGTTCATCGACGGGCTCCCAGCCGAGGGCGAGCCACGGCCGCTGGCCGCGCTGCGGGTCCGCCGGGCGAGTTGATCGGTGCGGCCAGGTAACCTGAGCAGCCCTGGGCCTGCCGCGACGCCTCGGGGTTCTGCGATGCTAGGCTGACGCGTAGGGAGCGGACGCGATGCCTGTCAGTGAAGCGACGTACGAACGCGTGGCGCTGGAGGATCCGAGCGGCGGCTGGGAGCTCGTATGCGGGCGTTTGCGGAGCAAGCCGGCGATGACTACCGAGCACAATGCTGTCACCGACGGGCTGGACTATGAATTAAAGCGCCAACTGGACCGCAGCGAATATGTCATTCGCTCGGGGTCGGGCCGCCTACGCATCTCGACCGGCACGTTCTACGTCCCCGACCTCTTTGTTTTGCCTCGAGTCCTCGAGAGCCGGCTCAGGCAGAAATCGGGCACGTTCGAGGTCTACGACGATCCCATGCCGCTGGTCGTCGAAGTCTGGTCTCCGTCGACCGGCGACTACGACGTCGAGGAGAAGCTGCGCGAATACCAGCGGCGCGGCGACCTCGAGATCTGGCGGATTCATCCGTACGAGCACACGCTCACCGCCTGGCGCCGGCAGACCGACGGTACCTACGAGGAGGCGGTCCATCGCGGCGGTCTCGTGGAACCAGCCGCGCTGCCGGGCGTGAGGATCGAGCTCGCGCGCCTCTTCGATTAGGCGGCTCCCGCCCACACCGTGGTTTCTCCGCGCGATCTGTTCCCGACGTTCCCAAGTCGCCAACCAGACCGGGTACGGCGACGCGTCGTCTGAGCACAGTGGCTGCGGGCCAGGAGTACCGGCGCAGGTGCGGGGCGGTGATGCCCGCGATCTCTCTTGAGCCTCGGTTCGGTGGATCATCGCGGTATTCCTAGACGAGTTGACGACGAGGATTCGGCCCTCTGCTAACCCGCGCCTGCACATGAAGCTCACACGGCAGTCACGGCCGTGTAATCGCTTAGAAATCGGATATTCATCGGTCCGAAATCCTGGAGAAATTGCCACTTAACGCGGGCAATGCAGCCTGGAGATATCAGGGCGGGGCCGTCTGGTTCTGTCTACCTGAGAATGCAGCGATATGGAGGCGCAAGCAATGGCAATTGGGAGAAGCTGGGACCCGTACTTGACCGCCCGCGACCACGAGCACCTCGCGGCGACCGGATGGAGCAAGCGGCTTCCCCGTGGGTTCGGCAGCACGCCGGTCTGTCTCGTGATCGACGACTACTACAGTGTTCTTGGGCTTGAGCGCGAGCCGATCATGGAATCGATCAAGAAATGGCCGATGAGCTGCGGGCTCGAGGGCTGGGCTGCGATCGACAAGACAGTGGAACTGCTCCGCGCGGCGCGCGCCAACGACGTTCAGATCATCTACGCGCACGGCATGGAGGGCGGCTTCGTGCCATGGGGCCGCGATAAGAAGCGCGATCTCCTGGGACATCTGCCGGCGGAGGAACGAGCGATGGCGAACGTCATCGTCGACGAGATCGCCCCGCAGTCCGGCGATCTGGTCATCCAGAAGGCCGCCGCAAGCGCGTTCCACGGCACCCCGCTTCTGTTTCATCTGAACTACTACGGAATCGACACCGTCGTCGCGTGCGGCGAAACGACCAGTGGCTGCGTGCGCGCGTCGGTGGTTGACGGCGCCACGTTCCGGTACCGCATGGGCGTTGTTGAGGAGTGCACATTCGATCGCACGGAGGCTTCCCACTACATCAACCTGTTCGACATGAATCAGAAGTACGCGGACGTCGTTTCGCTCGGCACGGCAGTCGAGTACTTCGATCAGATAGGCGCCAAGAAGGGCATACGGCAGGAAGCCGTCGTCTAGGGCACGGACTCTCGTCCGCGGCTGGTAGCCTCCGTCGCTATGAATCAATGGCTACTCATCAAGGAGAACTAACGAATGGCAACTGGGAACGGACTCGGCCGGCGAAACGTAACGCGGCGCGCTCTGCTGCGAGCCGCGGCAACGGCCGCGGCTGCGATGCCCGCGGCCGCGGCGCTCGCCTGCAACAGCCGGCCGAGCGCCGCCCCGGGCAGCAGTTCATCGTCAGGTCCGAGCGAAGCCAACATCAAACTCGCGGATGCTCAGGAGCTGCTGGTTCGGATCTACGACGAGCCGACGGGGTTCGATCCCGCCTCGATCTTTCGTATTGAGGCGGAGAATGTGGCGGTCAACATCTACAGCGGCCTGACGACGTTCGATTCGAAGAGCGGCGAGCCGATCGCCGACCTGGCTGAGCACTGGGAGATCGCGCCCGACGCCAAGACCTTCACCTTCAAGCTTCGACCGAACGCACAGTGGCAATCCGACTACGGACGTGTCACGTCAGCAGACGTTCGCTACTCCTACGAGCGGATCCTCAATCCCAGCACCCGATCTTCCTATCGCGCTGAGCTCAACAATGTGGACGCCATCGAGACGCCCGACGACCTGACCGTCGTCATCAAGCTGAAGGCGCCTGACGTCAACTTCCTTTATCAGGTCGGCAACTACCACCAGGGGCAGATCGTCAAGCGCGAGGCGGTGGAGAAGTTCGGCGATGCGTACCCTCGAAACCCCGTTGGGACCGGCCCTTACAAGCTGACGAGCTGGACGCCCAACTCACAGATGGTGCTCGAGGCGCATGACGGGTATTTCCGCGGCAAGCCCACGCTGCGGAAGGTGACCTACCGGCTGATCAAGGACGAAAACGCGGCGGAGGTGGCCATTCGCAATGGCGAGGTCGCGGTGGCGATGAACTTCGCTCTGAACGAGACGCTCCAGCGCCTCGCGAAGGATACGACGCTCGTGCTTCTGAAATCGGACGCATACGCGAACAACCTGGCCGTCCTCAATCTCGACTTCAAGCCATTTTCCGACGTCCGAGTTAGGCAGGCCATGGCCTATGCCGTCGATTACGCGTCGATCGCCAAACGGTTGGCGCCCCTGACGCAGAGCCCCGCCGATAACCTCATACCACCGTTCATGCCGGTGTACACGAGCGATGTGCCTCACTACGGCTACAACGTCGACAAGGCGAAGGAGCTGCTCAAAGCCGCCGGCTATCCAAACGGTTTCTCCGTCAAGCTCCTGCAGGGCGGGCCGCCGGATGCGCCTACGCAGTTACGGCAGTCCATGTACGCCGATGCTGGAATCAAGCTCGATTTTGACATCGTCGACACGGCAGCGCTCAACCGCCGCCGCGGGACTGGGGAGTACGAGATCGCGGGCCGCCTCTATCCGGCAGTCAACCCCGACACACTGCTGTTTGGTTACCTGCACCCGGACAACATCGTGCCGCAGGGGCTGAACGGCGCCAAGTATAACAACGCGACGCTGACGGCAAAACTGGAGGCCGCTCGGGCGGAGACGAACGTCGACAAGCGCAAGGCGCTGTATGCGGAGGTCGAGAAGATCGCCATGACGGACCTTCCGTACCTGCCGATGTACACGGCAAACGTCTATTGGGCGGCATATCCATGGGTTCATGGCGTGACCGTCAACAAGCTCGCCGAGGCAGAGTGGTACCCGGTGAAGATTGAGGCGCACGGCTAGTGAAGCCACTCCTACGACGGCTCGCTACCGTGCCGCTCACCACGCTGGGGGTGGTCACGCTTGTCTTCCTGATGCTGCGATTGCTGCCCGGAGATCCGGCAAGCTTCATCGCCGGGGAGAACGCCAACGCGCAGGCGGTGGCGGCGATTCGCGAGAAGCTCGGGCTCAACGGTCCCATCCTGCTCCAATACGTTCACTACGTCGGCGCACTTCTACGGTTGGACCTGGGACACTCGCTGTTGACGGGCCTGCCGGTTGCCAGCATTTTGAAGCAGTCCCTGCCGATCACGCTCACGCTGGCGGGGTCCAGTGTCGTGCTGAGCACACTGGCCATTCCGCTCGGCTGCGGTGCGGCTTGGTTCCGGTCGCACGGTCGCACGGCGCTCGATCACGCGCTGACGCTGTTCGCGCTGGGCGTGGATGCGCTACCAGCGTTCTGGGTGGCACTGGTCTTCGTTCTGTTCTTCAGCCTGCGACTTGGCTGGTTTCCCATCAGCGGAGGTCTCGTCTGGACCGACCTGCCGTCGCTTAGTCTCCGGCTCGCGATGCCAATCGTCGTCCTTGCGTTGGCGCAGATAGCCGCACTGGCACGCGTGACGCGAACGGCGATGATTGAGGCTCTGGGCGAGGATTACGCGCGCACCGCACGGGCTCTGGGCACTCCCGAGTTGAGCCTTGTGTTTCACCATGCCCTGCGCAACGCCGCCCTGCCAGTGTTGACCGTCATTGGGCTCGGCTTCGGGCGGCTGCTGGCGGGCACGGTCCTTATCGAGAGCCTGTTCAGCCTGCCGGGGCTCGGCAGCCGGCTGCTCGACGGCATCTTTGGACGAGACTATCCGGTGGTGCAGGGGGCGATTCTTCTATATGCGTCGCTGTTCATCGCGGTAAACGTCCTGACCGACATTCTCTACACGCAGGCCGATCCGCGTGTGAAGCTGAGCTAGGGCGAGAGCGGACGCGATGCGCATGGTGGACGTTTCACGCTCGCTGCCCACCGGCCCGGCTCTGGGGCTTGACCAGCTGCGGGCCGGCGTCCGCCGTGTCCTGCCGAATGCCTCATACACGGCCGGCGCAGCCATCCTGCTGCCGGTGGTTCTACTGGCGCTGACGGCGCCCTGGCTGCCGATCGCGGACCCGCTCAAACCACACGTCCTGCTGTCATTCAGTCCACCGTCGTTCGCGCATCCTCTCGGCACGGACAAGCTGGGACGGGAGATTCTGAGCCGGACGCTCGCCGGCCTACGGATCTCACTGCTGGTCGGATTCGCGTCGGCTGCGCTGGCGCTGCTTGTTGGTCTGGTTGTCGGGACACTCGCTGGGTATCTCGGCAAAGGTGTCGACCGCGCCGTAACGGCCGCGGTCGACGTGTTGCTGTCGTTTCCAGCACTGCTGCTGGCGATCACAGCTGTCGCGGTGTTCGGGAACGGCATCGTTCAGGTAATCCTCGCGCTGACGGTTGCCGGGTTGCCGCTGGCTATCCGATTGCAGCGTGCGCTGACGCTCGGGCTGAAGTCGCGCGCATACATCGACGCGGCGAGGCTGGCGAATGCGCCGGCGTGGTGGATCCTGATTCGTCACGTGGTACCCAACACGCTACCACCGATGATCGTCGTGGCGAGCCTGCACGCCTCCAACGCCATCATCGCGGAGGCAACCCTGAGCTTCCTCGGCCTAGGCATCACACCGCCGCATCCGTCGCTTGGGAACCTCATCGCCGAAGGCAGGCCATTTCTGCAAGATGCCTGGTGGATCTCGACGATGCCCGGAATCGCAATCGCTCTCGTTTCCGTGAGCCTGCATCTGTTCTCTGACGGGGTTCGGGAACATCTCGATCCTCGTTTGAGCATTTGAGACTGCTCGAAAGGTACCGCTGAATGTTCCGCACGACCGAAGAAGCCCAGCCACGTCCGGTGGCGATCCATCCGGAACCGCTGTTGCGGGTTCGCGCGCTCAGCGTCGAGTTCCCGACCAAGGGCGCTGTCGTGCGAGCGGTCGCGGGCATCTCCTTCGACCTGGAGGAGGGGGAGAGGCTTGCGATCGTCGGCGAGAGCGGTTCCGGCAAGAGCGTTATGGCGATGTCGCTCATGCAACTTCTGCCGTATCCAGGGAGGGTGACACGCGGGAGCGCGCGGCTCGATGGGCAGGACATCCTCGCTCTGAAGGGACGGGGCCTTCGGGCGCTGCGAGGCTCATCGATGACGATGGTCTTTCAGGACCCGATGAGCGCACTCAACCCTGTGCTGCGGGTCTCAGAGCAGATACTTCCACCGCTGCGCCGCCATCTGGGGCTTGGGCAGGGAGAGGCCAGGGAACGGGCGATGGACGTGCTGCAGCGAACGGGCATCCCTGACGCCCCGCGGATACTTCAGACGTATCCGCACGAGCTGAGCGGGGGAATGCGGCAGCGTGTCCTGCTGGCGATGGCACTCGCCTGCGGGCCGCGGGTGCTGATCGCCGACGAGCCGACGACGGCGCTGGACGTCACGGTTCAGGCGCAGATCGTCGCGCTGCTCAAGCAGATCTCGGACGACCAGAACACGGCGATCATCTTCATCACTCATGACATGGGTCTGGTCGCCCGATTTGCGCACCGGGTGGCAGTGATGTACGCGGGGCGCATCGTCGAGACCGGGCCCATTCGCCAGGTGTTCTCCAGTCCGCGTCACCCGTATACGCGGGCGCTGCTGGCGTCGATCCCGGCGGTCAGCGGGGCACGGCGTCAGCGGCTGTTCCAGGTGGACGGCTCTCCGCCCGATCTGTCGAAGCCGATTGACGGATGTGCGTTTGCGCCGCGGTGTGACTTGAGGACCGCGCGCTGCTTGGAGCAGCGGCCAGTGCTCGAGGCATGGGATCCCGACCACGCTGCGGCGTGCATCGAGAACTCGCCGCTGGAGCATGCGCTGTCAGATGCGCTTTCAGTGAAGGCACTGGCCCGTGCAGTCTAAGGGAACAGGCGCCGCGCTCTCAGCCGGTGACCCACCGCTGCTGGCCATCAAGGGCCTGAAGAAGCACTTCCAGCGTCGCAGCATCTGGCCGCGGCAGAGTCACGTGATCCGTGCGGTGGACGGGATCGATCTGACGCTCGACCGCGGTAAGACGCTGGGGCTGGTGGGCGAGAGCGGCTGCGGAAAGACGACGACAGGGCGAATGCTCGTTTTGCTAGAGACGCCGTCCGAGGGTGAGATCACGCTGGACGGCGTTGAGTACGCCGAAAACGACGATGCCGATCTGCGAGCGTACCGGCGACGGATCCAGATGGTCTTTCAAGACCCGACGTCATCTTTGGACCCTCGAATGTCGATTCGAGCGAGTATCTCCGAGCCGCTCGATTTGGCCGGGATCGGCAGCCGCGCGGAGCGGCGCGAGGTCGTCGAGGGATTGCTCGACAAGGTGGGGCTATCCGCCGACGTGCAGGAGAGGCGGCCGCACCAGCTCAGCGGCGGTCAGCGGCAGCGCGTCGGTATCGCGAGGGCGCTCGCATTGTCGCCCGACATCATCGTCGCGGACGAGCCAACCTCGGCGCTGGATGTCTCGATTCGGGCGCAGATCATCAACCTTTTGTCTGACCTGCAGGACGAATTCGGCCTCAGCTTCGTCTTCATCTCGCACGACCTCTCGACGGTGCGGCATATCTCCCACGAAGTCGCGGTGATGTACCTGGGGAAGATCGTTGAGCTCGGCCCTGCCGATGAGGTGTTCGAGCACCCGCTACACCCCTATACAAAGGCGCTGCTCGAGGCGGTCCCGATCCCCGATCCCGAGCTCGAATCGCGCCGCCGAGTGACGCTTCTGACGGGCGACCTGCCGAACCCGGCCAATATGCCATCGGGCTGCCGATTTCATACGCGCTGCCCGATCGCGACGGAGCGCTGCCGCGTCGAGGAGCCACAGCTGCGCTCCTACGCCCCCGGCCACACGGCAGCGTGCCACTACGTGGAGTGATCGTGCGTCGGTAATCGGACGGTGCTTGGCGCGCCAACGCCGAGAGGAGTGTCCGACCTCTCGCCGACAGTCGCTATAATCACCGCGTGACCGCGCGGGGGTAGCTCAGTTGGCAGAGCGTCTGCTTCCCAAGCAGAAGGTCGCGAGTTCGAGCCTCGTCCCCCGCTTCGACTCACATCAGGGAGCCGCTATGCAAAACGTAACCTGCAGATTCGCCTTCACCAGGTGCTGCTCACCAACGAAAGTGCTACGCAACGCCGGAATTATCGTTGCTTGCCTCGTTGCGATGGGGGTCAATGGGCGAGCGAGCCCTGCCGCGGCGCAATTATCAGGTGGGGTCAACGCCACGCTCAACGCCTCGCCGTCCAACGCCGCCGTGGGACAGGTTGTGACATTTAGCTACAGAGCCAGCCCGCCCGCGGTTGCGCCGCCATTTCCGAGTATCGTGAGCATCATCGTCAATTACGGCGACGGTTCGTCAGACTCAGGCAGCACCGGCGGCCCCGGACAGACGGTCACAGGAGTACAGACACACGTATATTCGTCGCCAGGCACGTATACCGCGACTCTGGCCGCGAGCGCATCCAGCGGTGAATCGGGATCCGACTTCGCGAGCGTGACGGTCGGCGGCGGCGGCGGCCAGGCGCCCGTCGTTACGGTCACCGCGTCGCCGTCTACGGCCAGCGTGGGCCAGACAGTCTCGTTCTCATATTCGGCGACGACGTCGTTCGGCATCGGCTTCCCAACCGTACGCAGCATGCTGATCAGCTATGGGGATGGAAGCGCGCCGCTGCCGCTGAATCCGCCAAATGGCACGGTGACGCGGTCGTACAGCTCTCCGGGCTTCTTCAACATCCTGGTGACGGCCACCGACAGCAACGGTCAGCAAGGACAGGGCACGTCGTCGGTCCAGGTTGTGGCCAATGCCAACCAGCCGCCAACGAACGTTCAAATACTGAACCCGCCGCCGACAGCGACGGCGGGACAGCCGGTGTCGTTTAATGCAGCGACGGCCGCGGCGGTAAACCCCGGAGCGTTCATCCAAAATTACGCCTGGAGCTACGGCGACGGTGGGATCGACAACGGTCAAAGCGTCAGCCACGTCTTTTCGGCGCAGGGCACCTACACGGTGACGCTGACAGTCTCCGATTCGACCGGCGCGACCGCACAGAGAAGCGCCTCGATCACCATCCAGTCGAGTACGCCGCCGCCAGCGCCGGGGGTGAGTGTCACGTATCAGCCGGGCTGGAACCTTGTCGCGGCGCCAAACGGGACTGCTGTTCCGGCGGCAGGGCCGCTGTACACATTCCAGAACGGCGACTCCGCCTACAGGATGTCATCCACGACACAAGGCGGCCTTGGTTATTGGGCCTTCTTCAACCAGCCGACCACAGTTACCATTCCGTTCGCCGGCCCCCAAACGGTCACTAAAGCGCTGCAGCCCAACCAATTCGTGATGATCGGCAACTCGTCCAGCTCGACTGCGACAGTGGGCGGCGCGGATATCGTTTATACCTACAGCGCAGTTACGAGCTACTCGCAGTCAACCACCCTGCAGCCCGGGCAGGGGGCTTGGGCGTTCTCGTTCAACGGCGGCAACGTCACAATCGTTAGCCCAGGACCCTGACCGCCAGCAACTCTGAGCCGCTTACGCTGCCGGACTACCTGCGCCCGGGCCTGCGGATCGTCTTTGTGGGAATCAACCCCAGCGTATATTCGGTGCAGCAGGGGCACTACTTCGCGCGGCCGATCAACCGGTTCTGGCCGGCGTTCAGCCGATCGCGGCTTAGCGAGGCTATCCGTGCGGCGTTCGGGAGGGAGCGACTGGGTCCGGCGGATGACGCGACACTGCTGGAGTTCGGAATCGGCTTCACGGACGTCGTCAAGCGGCCCAGCCGCAATGTCTCGGAGTTACTGCCGGAGGATTTTCGTACCGGCGCGCCCAAGTTACTCGCAAAGCTCGAGTCCTGCGAGCCCAGAATCGCCTGCTTCCATGGACTCATGGGCTACCGGCCCTTCGTTCGCCACGGGCTCGGGCTCAAAGAGGTCCCGCGCGATTTGGGCATGCAGCCGATCTGCCTGGGAGAAACGCGGGTCTATGTCGTTCCGAGCCCGAGCCCAGCCAACGCGCACTTCACGCCCGCGGACCAAACACTGTGGTATGACCGGCTGGCGAATTTCTGTGACGCGGCTCAGTGATGAATGATGACGTAGTAGATCAGGACGATGGCCGTGCAGATGCCGACGAAGCCGAGCGTCATGCCGGCGATCAGCATCGCCATCATGCGGTTTGGGTGACTGGGCCCAACCATTCGCTCCTCGCCCAGATGGAAATCCGCCAGACTTAAGGTCTCGTAGCGGTCGAGATCGGCCAGCAGATCGGCCGCGCTCTGGTAGCGCTCCAGCGGATCCTTTCGGATTGCCCTCAGCACAATGCCATTCAGGCCCGGCGGGACGGCAGGGTTATAACGGCTGGGAGGCGAAGGCTTTGCGTTGAGATGCTGGTCCATAACGGCGAAGGCATTGTCGCCCTGGTACGGGGTCCGACCGGCAAGCATCTCGTACAGCATGATGCCGAGAGCGTACAAGTCGCTTCGGGCATCGCCGCGGCCGCCCTGGATCTGCTCCGGGGACATGTAGTCCGGAGTGCCGACCGCGTTTGAGAGCCATTTCCACGTGAGACGGCGGGCTCCCTGGAGGTAGGCAATGCCAAAGTCAATGAGCTTGAGCTGACCATCCGGTGTAATCAACACGTTCTCAGGCTTCAGATCGCGATGGTAGATGCGGCGGGCATGCGCATAGTCGAGCGCTGAAGCGATCTGCTTGGCGAAGCCGACAGCCTCGGCCGCTGCCAGCCGCCGATTTCGCCCGAGGTAGTCGCGGAAGCTACGGCCGTCGACGTACTCGAGCACCAGGTAAGGAACGGAGCGCGTCTCGGCGGCGTCTACCGCGCGCTGGATGTTCGGGTGATCCAGCAGGCGACCGATCTCCATCTCGCGGCGGAAGCGCTCGAAGGTGGCTTGGTCGCCGAGCAGGGCGGGATCGGGACACTTGAGGACGACGCGCTTGCCGTCCCGCTCGTCCCGAGCCTCATAGACGGCGCTGAAGGCGCCGCGGCCGAGCTCGGAGATGATCTCGTAGTGGTCCAGCCGCTGGCCGGCTGCGCGTGTCTCCACCCGCCACCTTCACATTGGTTCAATCATTGTACGGGAGCGAGACGCTAGGTCCGAGGTTGTGCTGTCGCGGGGGCACCCAAGCCTGAGGCATTCATCCGGCTATAGGCGAACATTCTTGGATTTCTCCAGGGGGGCGGCGCCCCCTGCTACCCCTGCCAGCGGCGCAGGATGGCGGGTGCACCCGCACCGGTGCGAACCCCCGAGTGTACTCACCGTGGGGAATACAGTTGCGTGGAGGGATCTTCGCTCCGCCAGCCTACGTGGGCGGTTTTAGTTGGAGCGAAAGCGCGAGTAGAGGCGGCGGAGAAGCGAGGGGCCGGCGATCTCTGGCACGACCCGGCGGATGTGGGCGACGCCGACGCTCATGTTGTCATCGGCGTCCAGGGTGACGCCCAAGTCAATCAGCCGTCTGCAAGCGTCCTCAGCCGGGAGGTCGCCAATCACACGCTGGAGGTTGCCGCGTGACAACGAGCCCCAGAGGCCGTCGCTGCATACTACGTAGGTGTCACCCTCTGCAATGCGATCTCGAACCACATCCGCGCGAACGATCGGCTGAGCACCCAGCGACCGCGTGAGCTGGTGGACCGCTGGGTGATGCATCGCTTGATCAGCAGTCACCAATCGAACACGCAGCAGGTCCAGGAAGTGGGTGTGATCCTGCGTGAGCTGGTGGACGGCTCCTTCCCGGAATCGGTAGGCGCGGCTGTCACCGACATGCCCTACGGCAACCTGATCGCCCTGGATGAGCACGGCCGTCAGGGTAGTCTGCATGGCGCGATAGGACGGATCCGTATGAGCATGGTCAAAAACCGCCAAGTTCGCCTTCCGGAGAGCATTGGTCACCCACTTGTGCGGGGCGCTTGCCCCGCACTCTTCGAAGCACTTGCGCAGCGTTTCGATCGCCGTCTCGCTCGCAACCTCGCCGGCGTTGTGCCCGCCGACGCCATCGGCGACGGCCAGCAGATACCGGCGTGGGCGGCCGTTCGTGGCAGCCGACATCAGGGTCAGGCAGTGATCCTCGTTGTGGATTCGCACGGGTCCGCCGTGGGTAGCGGCCGCGCAATCAGCAATGGTACTGATGGCTGCGCCATTGTCAACGGCCTCTTGGGCGAGGCTCATGATGGTCAACTCTGGAGGATTCGCCGAGATATCCTGAGCCATTCCCTACCCGCAAACACAAAAGACCCGCGCGTTCACAAGCGCCGGGCGAAGTAAGGATAGCGATCGAATATTACAGATGGATTACGGCTAGATTTCGCCAGAGTTTCGGAGAAGCGTCCGCTCGATGATTCCGCCGCCCAGCAGCACCTCATCGTCGTAACAGACGGCGGCCTGTCCTGGCGCGACGGCGCGTTGCGGCTGGTGAAATCGCAGTACCATCCCGCCCGGTCGATGATGGAGCGTCGCGGCAGCAGGCGGCGCCTTATAGCGCAACTTGACCAGCACATCGGCCCCATCGCCAGGTGGACTGCCGGACAGCCAGTGGACGTCGCGGGCCACGACCCCGCCGCGGAGGAGATCGGACTCAGTTCCGATGACGACTCGGGCGGATGCTGGTTGGAGATCGATCACATAACGGCGGTCTCCATAGGCGCCGAGACCGCGACGCTGCCCAACCGTGAAACCGATAATTCCGTCGTGGCGTCCCAGGACGTGTCCGGCTGGATCGACGACCTCGCCGGCCGGCGATTCGAGCCGGTCGCGCAGGAAGCGACGATAGTTGTTGTCGGGAACGAAACAGATCTCTTGACTGTCGGGCTTATCCGCGACAGGCAGGCCGAGCCGGCGGGCGATTGCTCGCACCTCGGCCTTCTGGAGATGCCCCAATGGAAAGCGAAGACGCGCGAGCTCACGCTGACCGAGGGTGTAGAGGAAATATGACTGGTCCTTGCCGGCATCGGCTGCACGCTGGAGCTGATATGTTCCGGCGCTTTCGCACACGCGCGCGTAGTGGCCGGTTGCGAACAGATCGGTATCAAGCGCGGCTCCTCGTTGCATAAGGGCACGGAACTTGATGTGCTCATTACAGGCCTGGCATGGATTCGGGGTGCGGCCAGCGCCATAGCCACCGACGAAAGTATCAACCACCCGCGTGGCAAACTCGTGCTCAAAGTTGAGAACGTAGTGGGGAATACCGAGGATGCCGGCCACCTCCGCAGCCTCCTCTGCGTCCTCAGCCGAGCAGCAATGCTGGTGCCCTACTGCCTCAGGCCGATCCACGGTCCAAAGACGCATGGTGACGCCGATAACGTCGTAGCCCTGTTCGACGAGAAGTGCGGCGGCGACGCAGGAGTCGACGCCTCCGCTCATGCCGACAATGATTCGGTTCCCCGAGATAGGCCCCACTGGATGCCCCTCCTGGCTGGTATACTTCGCAGTATCGCATGGCAAGTCCTGCGCAGTTCCTGAAGGCGCTTTGAACGTAGGAGATTCGGCCTGCCGGACGTCGCCTCCCTGGCACATTCGATCATCGACCTCCTCTCCGACCGGCAGGCTAAAGACATCGTCCTGCTCGAGATCACTCAGGTCTCGAGCGTGGCGGACTACTTCGTGATCGCGACAGCGACGAGCACGCGCCAACTCCACGGCTTGGTCCAGGCGCTCGACGAAGACCTTCAGTTGGACCATACGCGGCCGCGTCCTCGGCGCAGCGAAGGGACGGCCGATTCCGGCTGGATCCTCATTGACTATGGGGATGTCGTCGTCCACCTCTTTGACGAGGAGGAACGCGCCTTTTACAACCTCGAGGGACTCTGGAGCCGGTCCGTCCCAGTAGTGCGCTTTCAGTAGACACGGAGGCCCCCCGGCGGCCCGCTGGCGCGCGGATTGCCCACCCACTCGCCCAAACAGATCTGTCCTCGGGGGTTGCACATCAGCGGCCCCCACGAGACCCACCCGCGGGGCGGCGCCGACATAAGGCGGGCGATCGGCTGAATGCCAGCGAGGACTCTGGCCGCTGGGGGAAGGAACCGACCGGCCGGTGCCCGCTAATGCCCACCGGTGGACGGAGCAACCTGGGCCGATGAGACGGGGGTCCCCTCAATCCAGGACTCACCGCCCTCCCAGACCTCCTTCTTCCACACCGGGACGATCTGCTTGACGCGATCGACGCAGTACTGGCAGGCCGTGAAGGCTTCGGCTCGGTGGGAGGATGACACCGCGACAAGCAGGCTTGCCTCACCGATCTCAAGACGGCCAATCCGGTGATGGATAGCGATCTCCGTCAGATCCCAGCGTGAGCGCGCCTCAGCAGCGATATCCACAAGCGTGCGCTCCGCCAGCGGCGGATAGGCATCATACTCGAGATGTTCGACGCGACGTCCGAGGTTGTTGTCCCGCACGATGCCCGAGAAGAGGACAATGGCGCCCGCCTCAGGCTTGGCGACCAACGCGCTGAGCGCCACCTCGTCGAGCACGTCGGGCGTCACGGCGAACATTGGATTTGCTTTCGAACTCACCGTTACCATGGCGTATCCCCTGGCGGCTCAGCCGCCGCTGACCGGCGGAATCACGGCGACCGTGTCGCCATCACTTAGGGCCACATCACCGGCCGAGTACTCTTCGTTTACCGCAAGGGCTGAACGATCGAGCAATGCGCGACGGTCCGGCAGGCGCCGAGCAAGCTCGTCAATCACTGCAGTCCCATGCGCGTCACGGGCAAGGGTGAGCGTAAGCCGCGATGTTCCCGCCGCCTCTCGTAGCGCTGCAAACAGCAGAACATGGACCTGCATACCTGAATGCTAACACCTCAGGCCATATCGGACCCATGCCGCCTGGCGACAGATCTGAGGCTGAGAACACCGGTTTGGCCAAGACATATCGTAGTCTTACCTACACCACTGCGTACCATGCCGACATCAAGCAATTAGCAAGGTGGACTCTGTGCACGGGGGGAGCGTGTTGACTGTAAGACTCGCTCCCGTACAGTAGATGTGGGAGGGATTGGATTGTCTGCCTCCCGGATTGCCCCTGGCCCCAAGTCCCAATCTCGTTCTTCTCAATATCACCATCACCGGCGCCGCGTGCAACTGGCCCGCGAGCCGGTCAGGCAGGAGTCTCATGACAACCGATCGCTCAGGCGCGTCGGCATTTACGACGTGGTCGCTACTGCACCAGGCCTATTCACTGATCTACAAGAATCTCGACCAAGCGATGACGAAGACCGGGATCTCGCAGGCACAGGCGTCGGTATTAGTCGTGCTGAAAAGCGTCGGACGGCCGCTGCCGCTTTCGCGGTTGGCACGCCTCTTGGTCCAGGAAGCCCAAAGTGTCACGAGTCTCGTCGACCGACTCGAGAGCCGCGGGCTGGTTCGGCGCGTTCCCGATGGCCGCGATCGCCGTGTTATCAACGTGCAGTTAACGGGGGAGGGCGAATCACTGTTCGGACAAATCTATCCCGAGGCGCAGCAGGGCATCACAGACGTCTTCGCAACGCTGAGTCAGCGCGAGCTGCACTCCCTTACTGAGTCGCTGAGAAAGCTACGCAACAGAGGCGCAGACGTTCTCAAGCTCAATCGCGCCCCATTCGAGGAAGTCGAGCGCGACGGGCGCTTTGAGCCGGAGGAGCCACCTCCACCCCCGACCAGCAGGCGACGATGATCACCCCGGCGCCAGTCCCCGCGCGTGTGCGGGAGTTTGCGCAAGTTATGAAGAGCCGCTCAGGTGAGGAGCTCTGTTGCTGCCTGCTGCTCGCTTTGAGCTTAGGTAGCGGTTGTTGACCCGGCCAACCGCACGGGGCATCAATAGAGATAGATAGTGCCAACGGGAGGCGGGTCGAGAGCTTCAAGGAGGTGTCTCGTGAGAGTCCGTCTTCACGCGAGATACGGAGTCCTGCAAGTCGAGATATAGGGCCCCATAGGGGGCCGGCGGCCGCGGATTTGGCCCTGCGGCCAATTGACAGCCACCGTCTGACGCCGAGTCCGGTGTACGGGTCGAAGCCCTGGCATCCGGTGAGAGTACGGAGATCCGGACACCCGTCAATGGAGCACCATTGGACCGGGCATTGAAGCAGCCTGGCGGTGGTTCACTAGGTTAAAAATAGTGAGGACCCCGGGCGTTCGCCCGGGGTTTCTCCGTGCCGCCGGTTTCGCTATTACCGCGACATTGAGATTAGCAAAGTATCTACTTCGCAAACTCGTTGCTCAGGCAGAGACCGCCATGTAGGATCGGGCTGTCAGACTTTGGAAAAGAGAGGAGACGCCCGTGACCTACACCATTACCTCCCCCTGCATCGGAACCAAGGATCGGTCCTGCGTCGAGGTTTGCCCGGTGGATTGCATCCACGACGACGGCGATGAGGACATGATGCTCTACATTGACCCCAACGAGTGCATCGACTGCGGTGCCTGTGAACCCGCCTGCCCGGTAACCGCCATCTTCGCTGAGGACGACGTTCCGGACGATCAGAAGGCTTTCACAGAGGTGAACGCCCTTTGGTTTCAGGACAAGGCCGCCGCGCGGGACAAGGTCAACACACTCATCTAGTTGGGTCCGACGGCACTGTTCAGCTCAGCAACGGAAACCCCCACGACAGCAGTGCCGTGGGGGTTTTACAGTGGCACGATGCGCCCGTGCAGGCGAGTCGGGATCGCCCTAAAGAGCCTCGAATGGATCGGGCTTGACCAGGGCAATGAACTCGTACCGGGAGGTGCCGACCCTCTCCAGAATGATGATCCGCAGTTCCCCCAGCGGCTGCGCTGAGAGACGGCAGACATCACCCTGTTCGAGGCTGCGGTCGAGGCCCCGCAGGTCCACAACTCCCTGCCACCTCTCGCGCGTGAAGCGGGCAATGCAGGGCGCCATGAAATGATCGCCATCGGGCATGAGGAAGTCAGCCTTCCCGCGGAACTGCGCGCGACCATAGCCCTCGTCCGAAAGCCTTCGCTGTGTCATGCCGGGACTACTATCTCGATGCCGGTGAGGCCCAGGCGGCGGAACTGCCGGTCGTTGAACGTGAGGATCGCATCTACACCGGCGGCGACTCCGCAGGCGCCGATGACGGCGTCGTAGATACCGCCGCCGGCGATACCTCGCTCCGCAGCGCTCCGAACGAGACGCACGTAGGCGTCCCCATCAAGCGCCACTAACTCGGCGGCGTTGCCCTCGAAACTCTGAAGCAGTCGGATACCGGAGGTGGGCGACAGCCGATGCGGTGGTGGCAACCTCGTCAACACGGAATACGTCTCGACGAGTGCAGGCCCTGCCAGGACCATTGTGTCTCCGCCAGCGAGGCGGCCACCGATGGCGCCCGCCGCTTGGTGGTAGTGAGGATGCCAGGCGGACAGGGCGGCAATCATGCAGCTTGTATCCGGTATGAAGCGCGCCACGTGTCGCTAGCTGATGCCACCCCGCTCACGGCGCAGGGCATCGAGGGTTTCGTTGACCATCTCGTTGGTAAGGGGCGGCACGTCTACTTCCTGGACCGCGACCAACCAACGCCCCCTGCGCTCCAGGCGTACCGGCAGCGTCGCGGGCTCGATCTCGATCCGTCCGGCGTCGAAGCGTACCTCAAGTTGCATGCCCGCCTGGAGCCCAGCCTGGCGTCGGATCTCCTTGGGGATAACCAGCCGTCCAGCGCTATCAATGGTAGTCTTCATGGTAGGAAGCCTACCATATACGAACTCCGCATCCGCTGTTTAGCCCTTCCGTCTGGCCATGACCGCTGTTACTATGGCGCCGCGCAGGATACCGTCTCTAGGCGCCCAGGAAGATCTCTTATGACGCTCGCCAAGGTCCGAAGTTGCACCGTGGTCGGCCTCGAGGGGCGGACGGTTGACGTCGAAGTCGATATCGCGGGCGGCGGGCTCCCTGTCTTTACCGTCGTCGGTCTACCCGACACGGCGGTACAGGAATCGCGCGAGCGCGTGCGGGCAGCCATCCGCAACTCGGGCGGCAACTTCCCGCTCAAGCGCATCACCGTCAATCTCGCACCGGCCGATCTGCGAAAGGAGGGCCCATCGTTCGATCTCCCAATCGCCGTCGGGATACTGATCGCCTCGGGACAAGTGCTGTCGGACGTCGATAACGCCGTGTTCCTGGGAGAATTGTCGCTCGATGGCGGACTGCGTCACACGCATGGAATCCTCCCGATGGTCGGCTACGCACGAGAGTCGGGAAGCAAGGTCGTCTACGTTCCTGAGATCGATGCACCGGAAGCGACGCTCGTCGACGGGATTCGTGTGGTGCCGGTACCGACGCTGCATGCGCTGGCCTCCCACCTCAACCAGGAGACGCCGCTTGCAGATGCAGAGCACCAGTCCCTCGACCGCGACGGTGATGAGGGCTGGGTAGGAACCGATCTGTCGGATGTGCGCGGCCAGGAGCACGTCAAGCGCGCGCTGGAAGTAGCCGCCGCCGGAGGTCACAACATCATCATGAGCGGCCCTCCGGGTGCCGGCAAGACGCTGCTCGCGCGGGCGCTTCCTGGGATCATGCCGCGACTGTCGCTGGACGAGTGCCTGGAGGTGACGCGCGTCTATTCAGTCGCGGGGATGCTTCCGTTTGGGCAGCCGCTGGTGCGACTGCGCCCTTTCCGGGCGCCTCACCACACCATCTCGAACGCCGGTCTCGTAGGCGGAGGGCGACAGCCGCGACCTGGCGAGATCTCACTCAGCCATCGCGGCGTGCTGTTCCTGGATGAGCTGCCTGAGTTCGGCCAGTCAGTCCTCGAGGTCCTGCGTCAGCCGGTTGAGGACCGCATCGTGACTATCTCACGTGCACAGGGGACGGTGACCTTTCCGGCGAATTTCATGCTTGTAGGTGCGATGAATCCCTGCCCGTGCGGGTACGCCGGTGACACGACGCACGAGTGCGCGTGCTCCCAGTCCGGGATCGAGCGCTACCAGCGCCGGATCTCTGGGCCGCTGCTGGATCGGATCGATATATTCGTCGACGTCCCGCGTGTGGCTTATGACAAGCTCGAAGGAACCGCGGCGAGCGGGGATCCGTCGACTGCGATCCGAGAGCGCGTGCAGCGGGCGCGCACGGTGCAAACCAAGCGCTTCGATGGCACGACAGTCGTCGCCAACGCGGAGATGACGGCAACTGACGTGCGTCGCTTCTGCCAGGATGCGCTCGACGACGGCGCTCGGTCGCTGTTGCGACTGGCGACGACGCAGCTCGGGTTGTCAGCGCGGGCGTTCCACCGCGTGCTCAAGCTGTCGCGAACGATCGCGGACCTGGCCGGCAGCGAGGCGATCAGCTCCGCGCACGTCGCCGAGGCAGTGCAGTACCGGCACCGGGCGCCGGTGTAGCGGTAGCCCTTGCCAGTTCTGCGCTGGGCGCCACCTGACGCTGAGGTTTCGCCCTCACCCCGACCCTCACCCGCTGGGGAGAGGGAATCAAACGCGGTCTACCCCTTTAGCCAAAGCTTGCTATATGTCTCCATCGGGCGTCCGGTCCCGGAGGTCCATTGGTAGTTCTGCACCCGTGGGGAGACGAAGGCCCAATTGTACGTCCCGACGGTGCTCACGCCGTACATCTTTTCCGCCAGGTATCGTTGGATGTCCAGGCAGGCCTTGAGCCGGTCGTCCTCGTTCACGATCGTCCGCTGCTTGTCGATCATCGAGTCGAGCGCCGGATCGTTGAGCTTTTCGTTCCCGTTCGTACTCTTGGAATCGAAGAAGTTGTAGATGAATTCATCGGCGTCATTGTACGGAGCCTGGGCGATTAAGAGGACGGTCTCGGGGGGATAGAAGCCGTTCTTCAGACCCTTCCCGCCGGCGATGTAGACCGTGTTGAAATCGACAACATCCAAGGTGTTCTTGACGCCGACGGCACTGAGGAAATTGCCGATCGTCTCAGCCGCCTTGGTGAATTGTGGCGTGCCAAAGTTGTTTGCCCAGGTCAGCTTCAGTTGCAGATTGGTGGCGCCGGCCGCCTCTAGCAGCTTCTTCGCCTCAGCCGGATTGTATTTGTACTGTTGCTGGAGCTTGGGATCGAGGTCTTGGATCCTCATCGACCACTTACCCATGTAGCCGGGCACGTGAACGATCGTCTCGTACTGCCCGCCCCATACCGACTTCCCAATGACGTCACGGTCGATGGCCATTGAGAACGCCTGTCGAACGCGAATGTCGAGGAACGGGGACTTGGGGTCGCCGAGCTGAAACATGATGTGGTTGGGAATAGAGTAGCGCGACTTGACGACCTGCGCCTTCGGGTTGGCGCGCTGGATCGGGTCGACATCGAAAGCGGAATAGGACTGCGATTGTGTCGCTCCGATCTCGTCGACATTGCCGCCGGTGAACTGCGCGAGCTGCTGTGACGGGTCAGGAATGATCGCCAGCTTCATCCCATCGACGTACGGCCGCCCCTTGACGTAGTATTCCGGGTTCTTCTTGTAGCTACCCGCGACGTCAGGGGTATAGCTCTCGAAGGTAAAGGGGCCGCTGCCGATAGCCACCTTTCTCGGGTCGTAGGAGCCTGCGAGCGCCTCGCGCGGGAAGATCCATGAGTAGGTTGGCGAGGCCAGCGTCCTGCGGAAGGGCGCGTAAGGATACTTCAGTTTGAAGACGACGGTGCTCTTATCCGGTGCTTGAATCTGGGCGGGGTCGATGAAGTCCAGCGAGCCGCGGTTCGGATTCGCTGAATCGATAGCGCGGACGAAGGTCGCCTTGACATCCTCGGCCTCAAGCGGATGGCCGTTGACCGGGGCTACGTTATGGAACTTGGCGTCAGGTCTGAGCTTGATCGTCCAAGTGACCGCGTCTGGTGACTCGGCACTGAGGCCGAGGTCGGGCTCGATGTCGTGGTCAGCCGCGGCCTCGGGATTGAGACCGGTCTTGAAGGCGAAGATGCGACTGTAAACGCCGGCAACGGACTGCTGATCGCTCGAGGAAACCCGCTGGGGGTCGAGGATGTCGTTCTTATTCCGGAACCAGACGAAGGTGCCGCCGGGCTGTGGCGGGCCGGATGCGGTCTGACCTCCACTGGGGGCGCTTCCGCCCTGCTTGGGCCGCTGGCCGCCACACGCCAGCAGCGCCGCGCCCGCTCCTGTGGCACCGGCGAGGGTAAGCAAGCGGCGCCTGCTCAGATGCGAACTCTTCCAGTAGTTCTCTTCCTGACTCATAACCCACTCCCTTCAGCCACACCCGAAGCCTCCCCTAGCGGGAGACAAGAAGGCCGAGACTACCCGGCAGCTGGAGCAGCGCGGAACGCCGGCATTACGTGCTCCGCGAATAAAGAGACTGACTTCAGAATCTGATCGGTCGTGAAATTGCCCGTGGCGAAGGCGCCGACAAAGTAGTTGCAACCGCTGATCCGGACCTGCTCCTCCACCTGGCGACGGGCGGATTCGGGCGAGCCGACGATGTAACGCCCCTGCTCAACTTCATCCTCGAAGCCCTCCATCCGGCGCACCTGCACGCCCGGCGAGGGCCTTGCACCTCGGGTTCGGCCGAGAAAGCCCATATTGCCCTGGAAGTGCTCGAAGCTTGCCTTCGCTTGACGCATCGCGACTTCGTCACTGTCCGCTACGTGCACCAGTCGAAGAAGGCCCATCTTGACTTCGGGCACGTGCGCGTTGAGGCGATCGGGGTCATCGCGGTGCTCCGCAATTTGGGCCTGATATTCGCCGTAGAGCTCCGCTGCCTGCAGCGCCGTTACGCGGTGGACGAGTGTGTTCATCGCATGCTGTGCCATGAACGGGAACGACTCACGGTAGTTGGTCGGATACCAGAACGGCGGATACGGATGCTGGTAGGGGCGAAGCTGGAATCGCACGTCCTTGAAATTAAAATGCTCGCCCTCGTGGTCGACGACGCCCGTAGCGAGGCCGGTCGCCACGATGCCAAGTGCCTCACGGAAGATGTCCCGCGACTCCTCTGGGTCGATGTTGTAGAAGGACAGCTCCAGTGCCGAGATGCCGCGCCCTACGCCAATCTCCATGCGGCCGCGACTCATCTGATCCAGCATGCAGATCTCCTGGATCAGACGGATCGGACTGTAGAGAGGAAGCAAATATCCCAGCGGGCCGAGGTGCAGGCGTCGTGTGTGCTGAATAGCAGCTGAAAGGAAGAGGCCGGGCGAGGGCGCGAGGCTCAGAGGAGTGAGCTGGTGCTCCGCCAGGTGGTAGCAGTAGAAACCGGCTCCGTCGGCGACCTCAAGCATCTTGAGACGCTGTTCATAGATATCAGGCACGTCGAGGCCGCTGTTGTCGATCCAATCGAACATCCCGAATCGCAACGGCGACAAGCCCCGTCCGCCATCCGCCCCGTTACTCGTCACCGCTCTTCCTCCTCCCCAGACTGACTTGCTGCCCGGACTACGCATGGGGCGATTGCCCTGACTATAGGCGCAGCGGAAGCGCGCAACAAGCCGCCCGTGCATGCCTACCCCCTGCGGGTGATGCACGGCCACGCACCGACTGATAGCTGAAAGCAAGGAGGTAGCGCTATGACCACTTCGGCAGTTAAACAAAGGGCGGAGGGTGACGGAAGAGAGCCGGAGCACCTTCATCCCGCGACCGTCCACACGCACGACCACTATCACGTCTCGCACCACCACAAGGGCGGCCTCGGCGGCGAATGGGATCACCGAACGTACTGGCACACACACGAGCACAATCACGCACCATTGCAGCACAGCCACGACTACAGCGCCGCCGACGAGGAAGACGGACATGCCAAAGAGGCGCATGTTCACGACCATGTGGCTCCCACGCACTCCGGACTATAAGAGACCTCTCCCCTAACCCCTTCCCCTCGAGGGAAGGGGAATCAAGCTCCAGTTGGCCTGAGGGAACCCAATCAACGGGAAACACCCATGTTCCCCGGCGATTCTGCCGGGGAACATGGTGCTTCCTGTTCTCGGCTCGGCTTGCTTCATAGGGATGCCCCAGGCACGATGACGGTGACGGCCCTGCAGCCGCTGCGGGCGAGGGAGGATTATGTGCGTCACCTGCAAGCGGCGGCGGCGGCAATCATCGCGAGCGCACTGGTGCTCCTTCTCGCGGCGACTGGCACCCCCCGATCAAGCGCACAATCATCTGGCGGAGCGCCGCCTCAACACTGGCAGGTACAGGTCGACAACCTAAGCCCGAGTGGTCACTACTGGAATTACAACGCCTACTACCCGGATCATCTTCAGGCTCACGCCGGCGACACGATAACGTTCACGGTTGCGAAGAACCCCAACGCATTTCATACGGTTGAATTGCTTGCGCCGGCGTTGATCCCCGACCAGGGTTACCCCGGCTTCGCCTTTCGTGACGAGGACGACGATCCGCCTACGCTCGAAGCCACCTATTTCAACAGCAAGCCCTTCTTCGGCGCGTCGCCCTCGACCCTCTGTGGACGAGGTGATAATCCCGCGTGCGTCTTCACCGGCTCGAGCACGGCAGCGCTCAAGTCCGGCGTCTTACTCAACCCGCCGCCCGATGGCTCCGGCACCGGTAACCCATCGTTCACGCTCCAACTCGACCCAGCAGTGATGCCTGGTACCTACTTCTTCGTCTGCCTCGTTCATGGTCCCTCGATGAACGGCAGCCTCGAGGTCCTGCCACAGGAGGAGCGGGCGCAGAGCGTGGAAGCACTAAAGGCGGATGCTGACAGCGCTTACTCCGCGGACCTGGAACGGCTGGACGCGCTCGCGCGCTCGATACGAGTGCCGACCGAGCAGACCACGACGATCGGATCGCGTAGTTGGGGCTTGGCGGCAGGGGGAGGCTCGCCCGATACCCGGTTGTCGGTCGACGAGTTCGGCGTGCACGACCTGTTCATCCGCCCCGGCGATACCGTGACGTGGACCAATATGAGCCCAGCGGTCACTGTACACACCGTGACCGGCTTTGGCACGCAGCCAGGGCAGGGACAACCACGTCTGGACCCATATCAGCCGGTCTGCGGTGGCCCCGACCCGGATCAGAACGGCGAAACCGCGCCGGACACGTTCTACCCACCCGGCACGGTAAGGTTCGCACCCGATATCTGGAATGACTGTCTTCCCTGGCAGCAGGAGGATCATTTCACGGACTATTCGCTTCCGTCTGTGCGATCGGGAAGCTCGTACACCGGCGGCGCTATAACCTCTGGTCTGCTGTTGAACGAGGAGTTTCTCTCGGGGCCCGTCGGCCTCGGACTCCCGTTTGCGAGCGCTTACACGCTGGCGTTTCCAAACGCCGGCACCTATACGTATGCATGCATGATTCACTACGGCATGGTCGCGGCCATTGAGGTGGTACCGACACCAACGCCGATCCCAAGCTGAAATAGGGGACAGGGGACAGGGGACAGGGGACAGGGGACAGGGGACAGGGGACAGGACGGAGAGGTTGAATACGGAGCGCAACAAGGACGGCGCTGGCCCGCGGCGAGCGTACCGGCCGCTTAGTCGGGCCGGGCCAGGGATTTCGCGCCGCGGGTTACTGGCTCTTGGCGCTGGCGCCGCAGCCGTGGGCCTGACGTTCGGGCGTTTCCCGCTAGCGGCCCGCGGCGGGGCGGTACGGCTCGCCGCCGCTGAAGGCGGGGACACACTGTTCGAGCCGCCGGTCAGAGCGAGCAGGAACGGCCTCCTGCAGACATCGCTCGAGGCGAGTGTCGTGTCCCATCAGATCGCCGGCAGGACTGCGATTAGCAATGTGTACGAGGGTATGTTTCCATCCCCCACGTTCCGGGTACGGCCCGGCGACACGATCAAGCTGCGCCTAAGCAACCAACTCGATCAGCTCACCAACCTTCATATGCACGGATTCCATGTGTCGCCGGAGGGCAACTCTGACAACATCTTTCTGCACATTCAACCGGGGGATACCTACGACTATGAGTACGAGATTCCGGAGGACCACCCAAGCGGACTCTATTGGTATCATCCGCACTTTCACACCCTGACAACAGTTCAGGTGTTCGGCGGTATGGCCGGCGCCATCATCATGGAGGGCGACCTCGATCGGCTCCCAGGCGTTGCGGGCGCGCGAGAGCGGTTGTTGCTCCTGCACGCAACCCAGCTTCTGGATAGCGGCACCCCGACGGCGTTCTTCGATCGCAATCAGGTGCGGTATCTCAGAACCGTGAACGGACAGATCAACCCGACATTCATGATCCGGCCAGGCGAGACACAGCGACTTCGGATCGGCAACATCAGTGACGGGACCTGGTTCTGGCTCCAACTCGACGGTCACCAGATGTACCAAATCGCGAAGGACGGTAACACCTTCGCGGCCACGGTGAAGCAGGACAAGATTCTGATCGGTCCGGCTGAGCGGATCGAGGTGCTTGTTCAGGGCGGGCCCGCCGGCAGCTACCCGCTGCGAACACTGCCCTTCGATCAGGGCTTCGCCGTCAACCCCGAGGTTGTGCTGGCAACAATGCTCTCGCAGGGCGATTCCGTCCAACCGGCGCCGCTTCCATCGGTACTCATCCCATTCAAGGACCTACGCCAGGTTACGGTGGACCGGCGCAGGGAGATCTCGTTCACGGTCCTGCCACGCGACGACCCTCAGCGCGCGAACTTCCTGATTAATAACAAGCTCTTCGATGAGAATCGAGTTGATATCGTTCCGGTGCTCGGATCCACCGAGGAGTGGGTCCTCAAGAATCCCAGCAACGTCTTCCACCCGTTTCACATCCACATCAACCCGTTCCAGGTCACGAGCATCAACGGGCGCCCGGTGGACGCTAGCAGCTATGAAGACACGGTGACGGTGCCGGCGCGAGGCGAGGTCGTCATGCGGACACAGTTCCTCGACTACACCGGCCGTTATGTCTTCCACTGTCACATCCTCCCGCACGAGGACGGCGGGATGATGAGCGTTATCGATGTTGTCTCGCCCAACGATCCGCTTCCGCCGGTGACACTCGACGCCAACGCATCGGGTCTGCAACCCTTGGGGCAGTACGGGCGGCAACAGTTCAGCTGTCCGATCGGCCCGGCGGGCTAGCGGCGATTTCGATGCCGGCAGCTCGCTCACCTGCGTCGGCAACCCCGACGGCGATGGCGCCGGACGGAATCGCCGTTCACACCTTCGATGTGCCGGCGGCGAAACTCGTTGGCGTGGCCGAAGGACGGATCCCGACGGGCCGATTTGCCATCCATCGCCACCTGACGTTGGAGCAATACAGCTACGTCATCTCCGGCCGGCTCACGGCGGTAACGTCGAGTCAGCCGCACCATCACGAGATCACGGTCGATCTGGCATCGGGTGACCTCCTGCTCACGCTGCCGGGCGAGACCTTGCAGTTCGTCAACCAGGGGCCTGAGGTCGCTCGTGTGCTGTTCATATGCGCGCCACCCTACCCAGTCGATGATTCCGACACGCGCGTGCTCGAGGAACACACTCCTGCAGGAATCGAGGAGGCACAGGCGGCGATGGATCGCCTGCTCAACCTTCGCGCCGGGCTGAACGCGGAGGTCGACGCCCGGATGGCGGAGCTGAGGCGAGTGGTTGAGGAGCGGAAGGAGGAGCGAAGGTTATGAGCCAACAGGTCTGCTGCGGCCAACATCTCCTTACGCGGCGGCGTCTGTTGGCCGGTTTGAGCGCGATCGCAGCAGTTACGTACCTGACCAGAAGCGGGAGGGCGACAGCAATGTATCCAGATACGGACCGCACAATTCCGGTACCAACGCTGCTCGTATACAACACGGCGCAGGGGCTGCTATCCGGCGATCTCGATCATGCGATCAGTCCCACGATGGTGCAGGATGATGTCGATACTTTCCCCGCGAAGTGGGTGACACTTGGCGTTGGGACAACCGATCAGCGAGGGCGGACCGGCGAATAGATCCCCGACGGCACCTCGCGTGATGTGCGGTTCTGGTGGGCCGATCCGGGCAGCTCGACGCAGGCGGATGTGTCCGACCTCACTGCCGTGCCCGGCCTCAGCGCAGTCGAACTGCCATTTCTGGCGATCGGGATCGCCGACCCCACGACGGCGATCGAGTGGTCGATCCGAGACGTGCCGGCCGTTCACGCATGGCTGACGCAGCAACTCGAGGACGCGGGGATCGACCTGGCGGCTGTACGGCTCGAGGGGACGTTCGGCGACGTGATGACCACCGTCTCCTACAACATTCCGCCGACTGGGATACCCTCGGGAAGCGTCTACAGCGGCGACAGCTTCTTTCGCTTTGGCGACTACCCATCCGGCTACTGGGACATGGACGGTGTCTTCGCGGACCCCGAGGCGCTGCAGCCGGTCATCTCGACGGCGGGCAATCCGCTCCACCTGCACGGATATCAGCCGGGAATCGAGCTGGGCGGCCACATCGTCAGCGCCGCCGCAACTGATGTCAAGGCTCGAGTCTATCCGCTCGAGCAGATAGTCGTCCGTCGAACAGCACTCGCTCCGCAGAGCTGAACGGCTGGTCCGATCGTGGCTAGTTTCGGTGCGGTATGGGCGCGGCGGAGACAGCGCTAAGCATCGATCAGGCAGGCCGGTACGGAGCTCGTGAGCCAACATGAGGGAAGACACTATCACTGCCATTGCGACCCCCGCCGGGGAGGGCGGGATCGGGATCGTGCGCCTGAGCGGTAATCAGGCCGCAGACATCGGAGCGCGAATCTTCCGGGGAAAACTTCGGGATCGACGCGCTGTCCTGGGACAGGTCTGCGATCCGGTGGGCGGCGACGTTGTGGACGAGGCGCTGGGGCTGCTGATGCGCGCGCCGCGAACCTACACTCGCGAGGACACCGTCGAGCTGCAGGCCCACGGCGGACCGGTAGCGCTGCAACGCATCCTTGGGCTGACGTTGCGCGAAGGGGCAAGGCTGGCGGAGCCAGGCGAGTTTACGCTGCGAGCGTTCCTAAACGGCCGGCTCGATCTGGCGCAGGCAGAAGCCGTGCTCGATGTCATCCAGGCGCAAACCGAGGCGTCACTCCGATTCGCGGTGCAGGGACTCGGTGGGAGGCTGTCGGCGCAGATCCGCTCCATTCGCCTGCAGTTGCTTGATGTGCTCGCGTATTTGAGCGCACGTGCCGATTTCCCCGATGAGGATGTGCCGGCGCATGATGTTGCTCCAGATCTCGAGAGTGCCGGTGCCAGGCTGCAGGGGCTGATTCAGGGCGCAGACTACGGCATGCTCTACCGTCAGGGGACGCACGTTGCCATCGTCGGCAGCCCGAATGTTGGCAAGTCGAGCCTAATGAACCGCCTACTTCGCGAAGACAGAGCGATCGTAACTGCTGTCCCAGGTACCACCCGCGATACCGTCAGCGAAACGATCAACCTCGGCGGTCTGCCCGTGGTCCTCACGGACACCGCCGGTTTGGAAACAACAGGTGACGCTGTGGAGCAGCTGGGAATCGAGCGATCGCGGGACGAGATCCAAAAGAGTGATGTGCTGCTGATTGTCCTCGAATGCGGCCGCGACCTGCTCGAAGACGAGGAGCGACTGCTGACTGAGACCGCGAGCCGCCCGCGGGTGCTTGCCGCAAATAAGGCGGACCTTGGTGATGGCCTCGGCCCGCAGCTCACTCGCGCGACCCGCGTCTCTGCGCTTACGGGCGAGGGTATTGAGGTGCTTGAGCGCGAGATCATCGCGGCGCTCACCGGCGGACGGGTCATTGCCAGCGATGCGGCCGTTGTGACCAATCCACGCCACAAGGCAGCGTTGCTGCGCGCGCTTGAATGGCTGGAACACGCCTGCCAGGCGATTACGAGCGAGCTTCCCGAAGACCTGGCCAGCGCTGATTTGCGGGCGGCCGTTGACGCTCTTGGCGAGATTACGGGCGAGACGCTCACTGAAGATCTACTCGATTCGATCTTCCGCAACTTCTGCATTGGCAAGTAGTGATGGGATAGCGTGCATTGCTGGGCGGGCGTTATCCTGATATTCTGTCAACAACGGATGAACCCCGTCAGTGCCTTTAAGCCAGTCCTGAGAGGCTGGTAAGGAGCCGCGGTCGCCGTGGGAATCACGCACCCACACGCCGTTTTGGGCTAAGCGAGCCCGCTGCTCCTCTTGCCGCTGAGACGGCAGGAGGTTTTTTTGTGACCGAACGCACGCTCATGGCGGACGTAGACGTGCGGCGCGCGATCATCCGCATCGCTCACGAGATCGTCGAGCAAAACAGAGGTCCTCACAACCTCATCCTGATCGGAATCCAGACGCGCGGTGTGCCACTCGCGGGCCGGCTTGCGGCGCTCATTGCCGGGTTCGAAGGCGAGACGGTTCCCGTCGGCTCCCTCGATATCGGGCTCTATCGGGACGATTTGCAGCGGCTTTCTAGCCGCCCTCGCCTGCGACCCAGCGACATACCGGCGGGCCTGGACGGACGGCGCGTGGTAATCGTCGACGACGTTCTGTTCACGGGCCGCACCATTCGTGCGGCTCTGGACGCCATTATTGACTTCGGCCGGCCGCAGCGGATTCAACTAGCCGTTCTGATCGACCGCGGCCACAGAGAGCTGCCAATCCGTCCGGACTATGTCGGCAAGAATGTGCCAACCGCGCGTGATGAGAGCGTCGAGGTTCGATTGACCGAGGTCGACGGTCGCGACGAGGTCGTCTTGATCAATGCACTCACCCCAACCCTCTCCCAGGGGGAGAGGGAGAGAGCGTAGGAGACGGACAAATGGTGCGCCAAGGAGCCGGACCAGAGGTGACCAACAGCCATTCGCCCATACTCCGAGAAGTTCCGCCGGCCGCTCCAGATTGGAAGCGGCGACACGTGCTTGATCTGGATGATTTCTCCCGTGACGAAATCGAAATGGTGCTGGACACGGCGGAGGCGATGCGTGAGATACTCGGGCGCGAGATCCGCCGCGTCCCGTCTCTGCGAGGGGTCACGGTCGTCACGCTGTTCTATGAGGCGAGCACGCGCCCGCGCGCATCGTTTGAGCTCGCGGGCAAGATATTGGGCGCGGACGTCATCAACCTGTCCGCCGGCGGCAGCAGCGTTGAGAAGGGCGAGACGCTGGTCGATACGGTTCGAACACTGCAAGCCATCGGCGCCGACGTCGTGGTAATGCGTCACTCCTCTTCAGGTGCACCATATCTCGCAGCACGTGACCTGGACGCAGCGATCGTCAACGCAGGCGATGGTCTCCACGCCCATCCGACACAGGCGTTGCTTGACATCTTTACGTTGCGCTCGCATCTCGGCGACCTCCGCGGCAAACGAATCGCGATCGTCGGCGACGTTCTGCACAGCAGGGTTGCGCGCTCCGACCTGTGGGGACTCGCGGCCGTGGGCGCCGATGTCGTTCTTTGCGGGCCACCGACACTTCTACCAGCTGTATATCTTAGGCCCGAAGGTGACCGAGACCGCGCCAAGCTGCCGCACGCGCGAGTGGAGCTGGACCTTAACCGCGCGCTCCAAGGAGCTGATGTGGTGATGACACTACGTCTGCAGGCTGAGCGCCAGCGCGGCGGCCTGCTGCCATCGCTACGCGAATACTCGCGGCTCTACGAGATAACTGAGGCCCGCCTGACGAGGGCGGCGCCGAACGCGCTCGTCATGCACCCAGGCCCGATGAACGAGGGCGTAGAGATTGCCCCCGCTGTTGCACACGGGTCTCAGTCGCTCGTAGAGGAGCAGGTAAAGAACGGCGTCGCAATCAGAATGGCGTTGCTCTACCTCCTATCCAGCCGAAGGCCCCCGGCGCCGGCTCCAAAGGTGAAAGCGGCGATGTTGGCTGACCGATGATGAGTCAGGAGCGGGACCTTATCATTCACGGGGCGCGCGTTGTCGATAGGTCTGCGGAGATCGATCGTGTCGCCGACGTGCTCGTCCACGACGGACGCATCGCGGCGGTCGGGGTGATGGTGGAGGCCGACGGGGCAGAACTGCTGGACGCCCAGGGACTGATCCTGGCCCCAGGGCTGGTCGATCTGCACTGTCACCTGCGAGAGCCGGGTCAGGAATACAAAGAGACCATCGCATCCGGGACGCTGGCCGCAGCGCATGGTGGCTTCACAACTGTCTGCTGTATGCCGAACACCGAACCGGCAATCGATACGCGGTCGGTCGTCGAGTACATCCAACGCAGCGCCCGAGTGACAGGTTTGGTGCGCGTACTGCCGATCGGCGCCATCACGCGGGGACGAGCCGGGCGCGAGCTGGCCGAGATGGGAGAGTTGACGGAGGCCGGCGTTGTGGGATTCAGCGACGACGGCAGCCCCGTCGCAGACTCATCGATCATGCGGCATGCGCTCGAGTACGCCATGACATTCCGCCTGCCAGTGATCGACCATTGCGAGGATCCCGCGTTAACCACGGGCTCCTGCATGCACGAAGGATGGGTCTCGAATCTCCTGGGCCTTCCGGGCCAGCCAGGCGCCGCCGAGGACGCGATGGTGGCGCGCGACATCCAGCTCGCAGAGCTGACGGGCTCCCGTCTCCACATAGCGCACGTAAGCTCCGCGGGATCGGTCGCGCTGGTCAGAGAGGCGAAGCGGCGCGGGGGTAACGTAACGGCGGAAGTCACTCCGCACCACCTCTTCCTTACGCACGAGGCTGTGATGGGTGACGGTGCGCGACCGCGATACGACACCAATGCTCGTGTAAACCCGCCTCTCCGCACCGAGGCAGACGTCGATGCATGTCTGGAAGGCCTGCGCGACGGCACGCTCGATTGCATCGCGACGGATCATGCACCACATGCGGTGACAGACAAGCTGTGCGAGTTCGACCAGGCCGCCGCCGGCATCAGCGGCATCGAAACTGCTTTGGGCGTAGTGCTGACGCTCGCGCACGAAGGCCGCCTCGATCTCGGACTGGCATTGCGTCGCATGTCGTTTGACGCCGCACGAGCGTTTCAGCTCGATCGAGGTGACCTGGCCGGCCTCGGGACGCTGGCCATTGGCGCGCCGGCCGACCTGGTGCTGATTGACCCGAATGAGGACTGGGTGGTAGACCCGGCGGAGTTTTTATCGCAGGGAAAGAACACTCCATTGACGGGCCGGCGCCTTCATGGACGCGCGGTAGCGACGATTTACGGCGGGCGCATCGTGCATGCGGACGCGCGACGTACCCTCACCCAGCCCTCTCCCGGGGGGAGAGGGAGTTTCACCCAGAGGGCGGTCGATAGTGTAGTCGGAGGAGGCGTAAACGATGCCAGCAACCGCCCATCTTGTGCTTGAAGACGGCACCGTCTTTCGTGGCACTTCCGCGGGCGCGCCGGACAGCGGATTTGGCGAGGTCGTCTTTAACACCAGCATGACCGGCTATCAGGAGATCCTGACCGACCCCTCCTACGCTGGTCAGATTGTCGTGATGACCTACCCCCTGATTGGCAACTACGGAGTAAGCGACGACGATGTCGAATCAGCGCGGATCCAGGCCGCGGGCTTTGTCATTCGCGAGGAATGCCCCGAGCCCAGTCACTGGAGGAGCACCGGAGGCCTGAAGGACTATCTGGTCGCGGCCAGGATCCCGTGCGTCGCCGGCGTCGATACGCGCGCGCTGACGCGTAGACTTCGGTCCGGCGGCGTACTCATGGGCGCCATCGGCGTCGATGTGCCCGCGGACGAAACGCTGGCGAAACTTCGCGCGTCGCCGCGCTATGGCAATCTCGACCTTGTCCATCGCGTGACGTCCCCCGCGCGCTACGAGTGGCTCACATCGGGCGAAACTCGGGGGCGCATCGCGATTCTGGATACTGGGCTGAAGTTCAACATCGCGCGCGTACTTGCGGCCCGCGGGTACCAGGCGGTCGTGCTGCCCTGTGACACCGGCGCTGAGGATGTACTTGCTACCGGTGCGCTCGGGGTTGTGCTGTCACCGGGACCCGGCGACCCCGCGCATCTCGACAATCTCGCCGGCACCGCTCGAACCCTGGTGCAGCGGTTGCCGGTCATGGGAATCTGTCTCGGCCACCAGGTGCTTGGCCGAGCCTTCGGGGCGAGGACGTACAAGCTGAAATTCGGCCATCACGGCGCCAACCATCCGGTCCAGGATCTTGCAACCGGCGCGGTTCACATCACGACTCAGAATCATGGCTACGCGATTGACCCTGATGGCCTCAAGGACGGCGCCGAGCCCAGCCACGTGAATCTCAATGATGGCACCTGTGAAGGGCTGCGCCACCGGGATCTGCCGGTCGTCTCGATCCAATATCACTCTGAGGCGGGGCCCGGGCCGCACGACAACGAGTACCTGTTCGACCGCTTCCTGGAGCTCGTGGAGCAGCACCACCGGTGAAGAAGCCGGGGAAAGTACTGATCATTGGGTCGGGACCGATCGTCATCGGGCAGGCGGCTGAGTTCGATTACGCCGGTACGCAGGCCTGCATGGCGATGCGGGAAGAAGGTGTGACCTCGGTTCTCGTCAACTCAAATCCGGCGACGATCATGACCGACCAGGGCGTGGCCGACGTGGTCTACATTGAGCCGCTCACCGTCGAGGTGATCGCGAAGATCATCGAACAGGAGCGCCCGGACGGATTACTGCCGACGCTCGGCGGTCAGACCGGCCTCAACCTGGCCGTCGAACTCGCGGATGCAGGCATCCTCGACCGCTTCAACGTTCGGCTGCTCGGCACCCCAATCGAGACCATCCGCCGCGCGGAGGACCGCGAGTTGTTCAAAGCGCTGCTCCTGGAAATCGGTGAGCCGGTCCTGCCGAGTCACACGGTGACATCCCTGGACGAGGCGCACACTGTTCGAGAACGACTCAGCCTCCCGCTCGTGATCCGTCCCGCCTACACGCTTGGAGGCACGGGCGGCGGCATCGCTCAGAGCGAAGAGCAGTTCGATCGCATCGTCAGCGGAGGGCTGGATGCAAGCCCGATCCATCAAGTGCTCCTGGAACGGAGCCTCGTCGGATGGAAGGAAGTGGAGTACGAGGTGATGCGCGACGGAGCGGACGTGTGCATCACGATCTGCAACATGGAGAACTTCGATCCGATGGGGGTGCACACGGGTGACAGTATCGTGGTCGCCCCCAGTCAAACGCTGTCCGATCGCGACTACCAGATGCTGCGCAGCGCCAGCCTGAAAATCATCCGAGCGCTGGCAATTGAGGGCGGTTGCAATATCCAATTCGCGCTGGCTCCGCGGCCTGATATCAAAAAATGGGATTCCTCCGCTGCCGGCCCTGCCCTGCCCTACTACGTCATCGAGGTCAACCCGCGGGTCTCACGTTCTTCAGCCCTCGCAAGTAAGGCGACTGGATACCCAATTGCGCGGGTCGCGGCCAAGATCGCACTCGGCCGCCGTCTGGAGGAAATACCAAACGCAGTGACCATGAAAACAACGTCGGCGTTCGAGCCGGCGCTTGATTATGTCGTGGTGAAGATTCCACGCTGGCCGTTTGACAAGTTCCCCTTTGGCGACCGGACCCTTGGGACGCAGATGAAGGCTACCGGGGAGGTGATGGCGATCGACCGCAGCTTCGAGGCGGCCTTACAGAAAGCCGTTCGCTCGCTCGAGATCGGCGGGCGCTCCCTTCTCTGGGAAAGCAGCGCCTGGAAGATGACGGAGCTTGAATCGGCGTTGCAACCGACCGACGAACGGCTGTGGGCCCTGATGGCGTTTCTGCGACGGGGAGCAGCGGTCGAGGATCTGTCGCGCCGTACGGGTATCGATCCATGGTTCATGCGAAAGCTGATGAACATCGTGGACATGGAGCAGACGCTGCTTTCGGAGCGCCTGACGCCCGACCTCTTGCGTCGGGCCAAGCGGCTCGGCTTTTCGGACCGCCAGATCGGTACCCTCGCAGATTCTCTTCCGGAGCGGGTGCGCGAGCAGCGATTGGCCTGGGGACTTCGGCCGGTCTACAAGATGGTCGATACATGCGCTGGTGAGTTCGATGCGGCGACGCCTTACTTCTACAGCACGTATGAGGACGAAAACGAGGCGCTACCGCAAGACGGCCGCCGCTCTCTGGTCGTCGGAAGCGGGCCGATTCGCATCGGCCAGGGGATCGAATTCGACTTCTGCAGCGTGCAGGCAGCCCAGGCTCTGCAGCGGGCCGGCTACCGAGCGATCATGGTGAATTCGAACCCTGAGACAGTCTCGACTGACTTCGACACTAGCGATCGGTTGTACTTCGAACCGTTGGACGAGGAGGGGATCCGCGACATCATCGAAAACGAGACGATCGACGATGATGCGCCGCCATCGATCGTTCAATTTGGCGGGCAGACCGCAATTAACCTGGCGCTTCCACTTACGCGCGCTGGGGCGCCGATCTTCGGGTCGAGTGCCGATGTCATCGATATCGCCGAGGACCGACGCCGGTTCGAGGACTTTCTGCAGCGAGCCGGCGTGCCACAGCCACCCGGAGCAGCCGTGACCAATGTCGAGGATGCCCTGAGGACAGCAGATCTCATCGGCTATCCGGTGTTGGTCCGCCCGAGCTACGTGCTCGGCGGTCGCGCAATGGAGATCGTCCAGAGCGCGAATGAGTTGGTTCGCTATATGCGAGCTGCCGTCGAACTGAGCGAGGGGCGCCCAATCCTCATCGATAAGTACCTCGAGGGACGAGAGATTGAGGTTGACGCGATATGCGACGGCGAGAGCGTCCTGATCCCTGGCATCATGGAGCACATCGAACGCGCCGGCGTGCACTCGGGGGATTCCATGGCCGTTTACCCGGGCATCAACCTTACGCGGCAGGAGGTCGACACACTTGTCGACTACACCGAGCAGATTGCCCTTGGCATCGGGGCACGCGGCCTGTTGAATATCCAATACGTTGCGCGGCCGGGCGCGATTATGCCCGGCGCCCTCACCGGAATCGGAAGCGGGCAGCAGGCGGGTGACACCGGCATCTACGTGATCGAGGTAAATCCGCGCGGAAGTCGAACTGTCCCGTTTCTGTCGAAGGTGACCGGCGTTCCGATGGTGAAACTCGCGGTGAACGTTATGCTCGGTCGAACTCTTGCGGAACAGGGGTACCGTGGCGGGCTCTGGCCACGACAGAAGCTGGTAGCGGTCAAGTCTCCCGTGTTCTCGATGGCGAAACTTGTGGGGGTCGATACGTATCTTGGTCCGGAGATGAAGTCGACCGGTGAGGCGATGGGAATCGGCCGCGACTTCCCGACCGCACTGGCCAAAGCGCTGATGAGCTCTGAACTCAAGCTCAAACATGGCGGAACGGCGCTGCTATCGATTGGGCCACGAAAGGCGGAGGCGATTCCCGTCGTCCACGGCCTCGCCGAGGCCGGATATACCTTCTACGCGACGCAGGGAACAGCAGAGTTCATTCGACTACTCGGGCATCAGGTTCTCGACGTTTGCAAGCTCAACGAGGGCCATCCGGACATTCTCGACATCATCGGCGAGGGCAAGGTCTCGTGCATTGTAAATACGCCGACGGGCATCGTTACCCAGACGATGCTCGACGGCTTTTACATCCGACGCGCTGCTGCCGAGCGTCGAATTCCCTGCTTCACGTCGCTAGACACCGCCCGCGCCGCGGTCCAGGCGCTCCGCACCGATGAGCGGACCCTCGAGGTGCATCCACTGGACTTCTATGTGAAGCCTGCGAGGGAGCATTAGGGCGTGGAGTTGCAACGGGGGCGTGTCACCGAGGTGGCTGAGCTGTACCCGCGAAACTGGATCGTCTGGCTGGAAGCGCCGGTGAGCTGCCGCAACGCAACTGTGGGGCAGTTCCTGATGGTGGCATGCGGCGAGGGGTACGACCCGCTACTCCCACGGGCGTTCAGCATTCACCGATGGAGAGAAGGGCCTTCAGGGCCGGAGTTGGCGCTGCTGTTCACCGTCGTGGGGACCGGCACGAAATGGCTGTCCCGGCGCATTCCCGGCGATACCCTGATCTTTTTCGGGCCCCTCGGCCACGGTTACAGCGTCACCCGCGCCGCACGAAACCTGCTCCTGATCGGCGGTGGCATCGGCGTCGCGCCGCTCGTGTGGATGGCGGACGAGCGAATACGCCGTGGTGATAGCGTCACGCTTCTGCTTGGGGCGCGCTCAGGAGACCAGCTCTACCCAAGCGAGCTCCTTCCCCCTGAGGTTGAGGTTGTCGCCTGTACCGACGACGGCAGCGCCGGTCGTAAGGCGGTCGTGAGTAAGCTGCTGCCCGAATATCTTCCCTGGGCGGACCAGGCATTTGCCTGCGGCCCTACCGCCATGTTCAAGGCACTGAAGAACGACCTGCTCCGAGCCGCGTGGCGGAAGCCGGTCCAAGCTCTCCTGGAGGAGCGAATGGCGTGCGGAACGGGAATCTGCTACAGCTGCGCGGTCCAAACAAGAAAGGGCATCCGGCTGATCTGCAAAGACGGCCCCTGCTTCGATCTCCGCGATGTGTACTGACGAGCCGTCAGCCGTCAGCCGTCAGCCCTCGGCGATCGAGGTGTCAGCGGGCGAGGTGGTGACCGGTGACTGCCTGGAGATCTTGCGCGGTTGGGTGGATGGCTCGATCGATCACTGCATCGCGGACCCGCCCTTCAACATCAGTAAGAAGCAGGGGCTCGGATGGGCCTTCTCATCGCACGTCACAATGCACGAGCAGTGGGACCGGTACACGCCGGAAGCATTCTACGAGTTCAACCTGGCATGGCTGCGTGAGGTTTGTCGCGTCACGCGCGTCAATGGGAACCTTCTTATCTTCGGCACATACCACAACATTTACCTGCTCGGCTATCTGTTGCAGCACGTCCTCGGTCTTCGAATCAACAACTCGATCATCTGGTACAAACCAAACGCACAGCCGAACATCACAGCGCGCACGCTCACGGAGAGCACTGAGCAGATCATCTGGGCGGTCAACGAGCGCGCAGAGAAGGCGCGAAGATGGACGTTTGACTACTGGCATGCGAAGGAGCTGAACGGCGGCAAGCAGATGCGAAACCTGTGGGAGTTCTCAGTCACATCGCAGAAGGAGCGTCGATTCGGGAAGCACCCGTCCCAAAAGCCACTGGCCCTGGTGGAGCGAATCGTGGAGATTGCGACCGCTCCAGGTGATCTGCTGTTGGACCCGTTTGGCGGCGCCGGGACGCTGGCCGTGGCTGCTCAGCGGCTGGGCCGGCGGTGGGTTCTCATTGAGTCCGTGCCGGAGTACGCGGAGATCGCACGGCGGCGGTTGGCGAGCCTCTCGTCCTGAGGCCCCTGCGACCGGAATCAGGTTCAGGGGGCCGGCATCCTATTTCTGAGCGACGTAGTAGAGCTTGTATTGCTGGCGGGTGTAGCCGGTCAGATCGTCGCCCCATTTCGAGGGCAGCCCGCCATCGCGGCGGCCGTGAGGGATCGTGAGGTAGGCCTCGGTCTGGAGCACGTCCTCGCTCTCGAGCTCGTAGACTGCTGCGTACTTCGGCTCGTCGAGAAGTGAGACGTATCGACGGGCACTCAGCACCCCCGGGACGGCGAGCATGTCCCTTAGGTGGACCTCGTTATACCAGCGATTGTATTCGTCCTCGCGGGCGGGAACGACGTTTGACCGAACGATGAGCAGCGCCTGACTGTTGCTTGGCATCATGCCCTCCTGCGGTTTGATCGCGACCAATTTGGCTGCTGTGAAACGGGTTGCCCGCTCGGGGCACGGATTGCCCACCCACCCGCCCAAATTTTTCTTTCTTCGGGGGTTGAACCCCCGCGCCTCCAGGAGACGCCGCCTCACGGCGGCGTACGCCAAACGGGGTTAGGGTGGGCAACTGCGGGCAACCATAGGCAACGACGGGCGGGGCAACCTCAGGCTTTGCAACGCGGAGCGACCTACGTCAGATCTTGCAGGTGCTCCTGCATGTCGATGTAGTCGTCGCAGATCGCGCGCAGCTCGGATGAGGTGCTGGCGCCGAAGGCAACCACTTCCACACGAACGCCCTTGCTGCCGACGATCTCAACCAGCCTGCTGAAGTCGCCGTCGCCGGAGACAAGGCTGACGATGTCAAGGCGGTCGGACATCGTCAGGACATCCATTGCGAGCTCCACATCGAAATTACCCTTCATCGTGCCGTCGCTGAAGCGCTTGAGCGGCTTGGTCATGATGCGGTAGCCACGATGAGCGAACGGCTGCACGAACTTCTGGCTTTCCAGCCTCTGCTGAGGATCGTCGCTGATCGGGGCATAGGCGCTTGCACGAACCAGCTCGCGGCCGCGCGTAAGCATATGCAGAACCTTGCCGAAATCAACCGTGACGCCGATTCGCTCCGCCGCGTAAATGATGTTGGGAACGTCCACGAAGATTCCAACGCGCGGCGCGGCCGTGCCGGTCGCTCCGAAGCCCTGGCTTGAAAGCCGCCGCTCGATCGCCATGAGCGCGCTCTCGATGCTGGAGAAGGCCGAGACCTTGGCGAGCAACGAATCCAAAACGACGTTTTGGCGCGCCACAAGGCTCTCGAAGGTGCTGAGCTGCGAGCGGCCGCGGTCATCGCGCTGCGGGGTAAGCTGCTGCGATTGCGGGGGGCGGCTCAACTGCTGCGGTCGCTCGCCATCGGACGGGGAGCCCACAGAGCCGAGGGCGCCGTCTTCGAGGCCGGCGGGTTCGCCATTGCCGCCGCGACCGCGCCGCCCTCGTCGCGAACGTCGACGCCTCAGCTCCGGAGGCGCAACCTCGAGGCCCAGGTCATCTTCGGTAGGCGCGGCAGGAGCGGACGGCGCGGTGGTGCGCCCGAGCGCCCAATCAATCGCATTCTCAGACGGCGAAGGTCGCGACGATGCTCCGGAGCCGCGCGGCGCCTTTCGCTTCGTGGGAGGGGGCAATGGCTCGTAATCCTGCGCGAAATCCGCAGCCTGGGAGCGCGGGGTGCGCGGTGAGCGAACAATCTCACCCTGAGGCTGTCGTGCAGGCGTCGGTGAACGCCGAAATTGCGAAGGGTTCGCTTCTGGTAGCGCGCTGTCTGCATCATGCACCGGCGCCTCAGCGTCGACCGAGGGAGCCTGCTCCGGCTGCGTGGGGGTGGAGGTTCGGTGACGCATCGGTAGGACCCTTCGGAAGAGAGACCGCGCGGCATCGGTTGGTCCGTTTCCGGACGCAGGCGTGGGAGTCGTGGGAACCGGCTGATCCTGCGTCTCATTAACGGTAGGCTCGACGGCAGGCTCCATAAGGGTCGCTGCCGCCCGCGGCGCGCGCCTGCGGACAGGTCGCGGCGGCTCCTCGTTTGCGGCGTCGCCCCGGCCTTCTCCCTGAGGCTGGGAGGAGGCAGCATCCGGCTGCGCATCCGGCGCACTCGCCGCCGCGGTGGAGCGGCTGCCACGAGGGCGGGCCGGGGCTCGCCTGGCGCGAGTGCTGGTCTCGGGAGTTTCTTGGGTCTGCAGTGACGAGGGCGCCAGATCCGCGGTGGGCGTGCCGAGAACCATTTCGGCGGCAGCAGGTGGCGAAGAGCTAAGGGCGACGGCATTCTCCGCTATTGCGGCCGTTCCTTCGGAGGTGGGCGCCGGACGGCGCCAGTTTGATCGTAGTCTGGGTGACACTTATGACGCTCCGTGTTGCAAGACGCTCAGCTTGGCGGTTATGCGCTTCGCGAGCTCGACGAAGGCGCGGGCGTGGGCTGAATCTGGATCGCTGATAGTTACGGGAACTCCCGAGTCGCCGCCGGCTCGGATGCCGGAGTGGAGCGGAAGCTCGCCAAGGAAATCGAGTCCGACCTCGTCCGCGGCCGCCTCAGCGCCACCGTGGCCGAAGATGTCGGTGCGCTCCCCGCAGTGAGGACAGAGGAAATAGCTCATGTTCTCAACAATGCCAAAGACCGGGACGTTGAGCTTCTCAAACATCCCAACGGCCTTGATGGCGTCCTCGAGCGCGACTGCCTGGGGTGTACTCACGATGATCGCCCCCGCGATTGGCGCCTCCTGACAGAGCGTCATGGAGGCATCGCTGGTTCCTGGCGGCAGGTCGATGATGAGGTAGTCGAGCTCTCCCCAGGGCAGGTCGCGCAAAAGTTGGCGAACGCCGCCGCCAATCATCGGGCCTCGCCAGACCACCGGCGTGCCGCGTGGCAGAAGAAAGCCCAGCGACGCGACCTTCACGCCGAAGCGGGTCTCCGCGCGCAGGCCCTGGTTCTGCTTGGCCATAAATCCGGCCTCGAAGCCCATCATCGTGGGAATGTTTGGACCGGTGATGTCTGCGTCGAGCAGGCCAACGGAGGCGCCACTTTGCGCGAGTGCGATCGCGAGGTTGACCGCGACCGTCGATTTGCCAACGCCACCCTTATTGCTGGCGATAGCGAGGATATTGCGCACGCCCGGAACCGCTTTCGGCCCGTCGGCGCGGGGGGAAGGACCCCCAGGTCCTGGTTGTGCCATTAATGAACCTCTTGTGAAATCAGATGAGTAACGCTTTCGTGCGCGGTCGCAGGCGGCTCAGTCTGTAATCGCCCGCCGTCGTGGCTTGCCAGCACAAGGTAGCGGCAGCGTGCGCCTGTTGCCTCGGCCTGCACATGGGGCGCCGCGGACGGTCCAGCGAGAAGGCTGATGATGCGTCTGTGCCAAGAACAGGCGTTGGACGTCTCGCCGGTCAGGACCCTATACATACAGTTATAGTCGTCGATCTCGTACCCGTCAGAGGTCCTCGACCACTCAACAAAGCCGCTCTCACGCTGGAGAAGCGCCGCTACCTCGCGAACGCGGTCTTCGACCGGAAGATTGCGCAATCGCGCAGAATGCTGCGCAACGATCCGATCCGCAATCCGGTCCAGCACGAACTCGGTACGCTGCGAGGGCGTAAGGCCCGTCAGGTCGAAGGGGTCCATGTGGCCCAGCTCTGTCAGCACCTCAGCCGCAAGCCACTCATAGCGCTTGGGAAAGGTATCTTCGCCACGTTGCGTGAGTGTGTAGATATAGTGCGGACGCCCCTTCGGTTGTCGCTCCGGCGTCGCTTCGATCAGCCGGTCGCGTTCGAGAGACGTGAGATGCTGGCGCACCGTCATCGGCGCCAGGCCCAACTCTTCGCTGAGCACATCAACCGCGAGGCGCCCGCGCCGCTTGAGCAAGGACAGAATTTGGGCCTTCGTTGTCTGCATCCAACCCCACGCTACCGGCAGGAGCACGAGTTGTCAAGATAAAGCAAGTCAATACCGTGTATACCGTAGAAAGGTTGACGGTGAAGCTGCGGGGTGGTAATGTAAAAGTACTTAATGCGCTTTTTGGCGCGCTTTTTTTGCGGATTTATCCGGGAGGAGAACGATGAATCAGGAGATGGTGACCGATACCGGTGAGCTTCCAGAGGCTCCCGCGTGCCAGCACCATTGGAAGATCGCACCACCGAACGGTGCGACGAGTATGGGCACGTGCAGCGTCTGCGGAGAAGAGCGGGAGTTCCGCAACTCCAGCGCTGACTCGATTTGGGACAACGACTCGGGTGAGTCAGGGTTCAACCGAGGCCGCGGGCGTGGCAACCACGAGCCGGTTGCAGAGGAGGACTCGGGGCCGAAGCGGCCTGCGCTCGGTACCCTGCTCGGCAAGCGTTACACTCCCGAGGAGCCGACAGCGTAAATCGGGCCGAGCGGGCGGCGCACAAGCGAGCATCTGAGGGGATCCCGAGCGGGATCTCCTCTCTTTATGCGAGGTGAGCCATGAACCTCAGCATTGACCTGGCCCCGCACTCCAAGCGGTCGCTTACGCTCGCCAATCCGGTCATGACGGCATCGGGCACATTCAGCAACGGACTGGAATACGCCAAGCTCATCGATATCCAACGCCTGGGAGCAATCGTCAGCAAGGGGACGACGCTCGAGCCACGGCGCGGGAGCCCGCAGACGCGAACGGCGGAAACAGCCGCAGGTATGCTGAACTCGATCGGCTTCCAGAACATCGGCGTGCGCGCACTCATTCGCGACATCACGCCCGTTTGGGCCAGCTGGCGCGTGCCGGCGATCGTCAACATCCTCGGCGACAGCACGCGGGACTATGTGGAGCTGGCGGCGATGCTGGACGACGTGCAGGGCGTTGCCGCACTCGAGCTGAACATCAGTTGCCCCAATCTTGATGTGGGCGGCATGGAATTCGGAGTGGACCCAGAGCTGGCGGCGGAGGTGGTCCACGCAACGATGCAGGCTACGACGCTGCCGCTGATCGTCAAGCTAACGCCGAACGTCACCGACGTTGTGCCGATAGCGCGCGCGGTGGCCGCGGCCGGAGCCGATACTCTGTGCGTCGCCAACACGATACTGGGTATGGCCATGGATGCTCGACGGCGGCGGCCGGTGCTCAATCGCGGAGTCGGCGGCTTATCGGGTCCGGCCGTGAAGCCGATCATCCTTCGCATGGTGTACCAAGTCGCGGGAGCGGTGGATGTGCCCGTCATCGCCAGCGGCGGTGTGACCACCGGGATTGACGCGATAGAGTACCTGCTGGCCGGCGCCAGCGCAGTGCAGGTGGGGACCGCCACATTTCGCAATCCACGCGCGCCGCTCGACGTGCTGGAGGGGCTGGAGCAGTTCCTGCGCGAAGAAGGCATCGACGATGTGCGAGCATTGATCGGCGCTGCGCAGCCTGCGCGGGCCGCCTGGGGCTGAGGACTGAGGTCTGAGGACTGAGGAAGCATGCGCTGAAGCTCGGGTATGCCCCGTTCGGGCACTGTGCGGGGACGTGGCTTTTCTTGACCGGCCGCTCAGGGCGACGATAGCCTGATCTCGGCCAATGAGTCCGGCGGGGTGTAGCTCAGCCCGGTAGAGCGCTTGGTTTGGGACCAAGAGGCCCGCAGTTCGAATCTGCGCACCCCGACCACTATTGTGAATCTGAAAGGCCCTCGAGACCTGGGATGTCTCCTGCCTACTCGCCGCAGATGGCGCGGTGAGGCGCATCGGGAAGTCTATGGACGTACGCCGCTTTTAGTGCGTGTTATTCGGCGGTTGCTAACGGATGGACCGTATAGCCTGATCACCCCCTGCCTGGCCTAGGCGGGCGGTGCGAGCACCGCCGTGCAGAAGGCACACCGGAGCGCCTCGATCGGAATCTCACTCAAGCATTCCGGACACTTTCGTGTGGTCGGGTCCGGCGTCGTCTCGCGGCGGCGTTGTGCCATCAGGCGGTTCATCGGTACGACGAGAAGTAGTAGATGACCGCCGCAATGATGACGAAGGCAGCAATCAGCGGCGTGATTAGGTCCTTCACCAAGGCGGTAACCAGCGCGCCGAATGCCACGCCGATAACGAACGGCAACGGCGAGGTCGACGACGTTGCCACGGAGGAGGAATTCTCTAAAGTGACCCTACCCCACACGGGTTTTTCGCCGACCACCTGCGGGGCTCCTCTGTGCGTACCGTGTCCTCTACTCTGCGATGCGGCGTCTCAAGGGTAGGTCAACCTCGCCGCGAGGCGGAGGCTCTTCCCTCCATGACGATTCATCGTCTGGGTTCGGGCGTCGCGTACTTAGCCGGCGCGAGGCCAGCGTCCGCGAGCAATCTGAGCGCATCCCGGTAGCCGATTTCCCGGCCGCGCCGTCGAGAGGTTTTGGTTGCGACACCCGAGTCTTCTCGTGGTGGCTGGCGCTCGCGGGACGGCTTGATTATTCCTGGCGCGGCGCCAAAGAGGATTGAGCGGTGAAGCTTATTGTCACCGAAATGACGGCCTGGCAGTATCGCAGGCGACTGATAAAGGCGCGGGCCCCTGCGTACGCTGAAATCACAAAGACGGTGGATCACGGACAGTCACCGAAGCGCAATAAGGAGTGACGCGATGCACATTCTTCTGCCTGTAGTGCCCATCGGCCCGGCCTTTTCTGTCCCGAGCCCCAGCGGTACATGGGGCCACGGTGGCGGCCACGGCTAGAAGCGCGGCCGTTAATCGGCGATTTTGAAGCCCGTGGCTGTCTCGGGATCGAGCAGGTGGGCCAAGCGCTGGGGCAGCGCCTGGACGCGACCGAGC
>Ga0193751_1000182_pt1 | contig 57066 bp, 51 predicted proteins | sample L1c2metaG_FD_143050 | JGI IMG/M metagenome (GOLD analysis project Ga0193751, IMG submission 143050) | Soil microbial communities from a riparian zone of the East river system, Colorado, United States - L1c2 | ecosystem: Environmental > Terrestrial > Soil > Riparian zone | place: USA: East River...
GGGCAAGACGAACCATCAGCGGGCATCACCGGATCACGCCCGAAAGATCGCGAAGCACTTACTGGAATTGAACACCCAGCTCTCCACGTACTCACACTCGTCCGGCCTGCGCCCCAGCGCTTCCATCGCCCCGGCCAGACAGAACCAGTTCAGCATCTCCTGCTGCCCCGACTCCTCGATCGACGCCAGCGACGTGCTGCGCCAGGTGTCGTAATCGCCCGCCTTGAGCGCCTCATACAGGCGCCGATCGGCGTCGATGTCCGGATAGAGCTGGTAGTTCTTATCGGTCAGAAAGGCGTGCGACCAGCTCGACGACGCGATCAGCGCGATGCGCCATGGACTCTCCTGCATCGCCCGTGCCGTCGCCGCGCCGGCCTCGAGGCAGCGCCTGGGCGACGGCGAGGGCGGATCGAAGTCGCCCTCGCCCAGCGGCGACGCCAGGCTGCCGCGGAAGCCCCGCTGCGCGATCACGCGCCGGCCGTAGCAGTTCACCTGGAAGGGGATGATCGGGTAGGGAAAGCCGGTGCGATCGTAGTCGAGGAACAGGACGGTGTTGACGAACGCGTGGCCGAGACCGTCCTGGTGCAGCGGCTTGTACGCATAGGAGACGTCGATGTCGCGCTCGAGCAACTGCCGCGCCAGGTACTTGCCGGCCTCCCGATGCACCGGCATGCGGAACACCGTCTCAGGGTCCTCGCCCCAGGCGTTTGAGCCCAGCCCAAAGTGCGCGAGCTGGCCCCAGGGCTTCACCTCCGCCAGCTCGTAGGCGAGGATGCAGAACGGCGGGATGATATCTTCCTTGAAGTTCTCGTACTGGTCGTCGCCCCAAATCAGGACGGCATCGGGACGGAACTCGTCCAGCGCCTTGCGGACCCTGCGCAGATGCTGGACGAGATCCTCGCGATGGGCCGCCGCGGCGGCCTTGCCCTCGTCGCCGCCCCACTCCCGCCGCAACGGCTCCGGCCAGTTCGCCGGATCGCGGTAGCGCTCCGGCAGGCCGGGGTCGGCGATCACCTGTCGCAGGATACCCGCCATGTTCTGATCCTGGGCCACAAGCCCCGGATAATGGGTCAGTCCGAGCCCGAGTATCTCGCCCATGGTTCTCCTCCGCGACGAGCGACCCCGTAGCGCCGCGCGACAATGATGCCGGCATCATAGCGTGACCTATCGCGTGACCTATCCCCTGCCCCCTTCCCCGCGAGGGAAGGGGAACGTGAACTATCCCCCCAACAAGCACCGCTACGTCGCCGCGCCTCGTCCGGTAGGGGAGGGTCTTGTACCCTCCCGCCTCGCTGCGGTCATCTCCGTCGCTGCCGCGCGCGGCAACAGTGCTGCGTACTACGCCACCGGCGTCACCTGTGATGACCCATCCCCTGCCCCCTTCCCCTCGAGGGAAGGGGAACGGCCCCCGATCGGGAGGGAAGGGGAACCGGATTCGCCCCTCGCCGATGAGGGGGAGGAGCGGCGGGAGGCGTTTCTGGGTCCGGGGGCGGCTCGGTGGGGACTTCGGGTGAGGCGTGCGAATGGCGGGCGGACTGGATGCGGGTGAGCTCGTGGAGGGCGCGGTAGAACTGGCGGGAGAGGTGGGCCTCGTAGCGGGAGACGGCGAAGCGAAGCGTGGCATCGGGGACAGTGGCGAGCTCGACGGCGCCGGCGACGCGGGCGTCGCGATGGGCGATTTTCGCGGCGATGGGGTGGCGGCGGCCGGAGCAACGCCGGCTCAGGGTGGCCCAGAAGGCGGCACGGTCGATGTTGTTGCGGCGACAGGCGGTCTCGATGACGTTCTGGATCTGCTTGGCGGAAATGCTGTGGTCGTGCCAGGAGCCATCGAGGCGGAGGAGGCGCTCGACGTCGACGCCGAACTCGGGAGAGGAGGCGGCGAGGACGGTGCCGGCGAGCTGCGGGTACTCGGCGAGTGGGTCGGGAGTCTGGAGGGCAGCGAGCTCGGCATCGACGGCGCGCAACTCGGCATCGTAGTCGTGGATGGTGCGGCCGGAGACAACGCCATGGAAGAGGACGCCGCCGGTGCGGGACTCCTCGTCGAAGGTGGACTCGGCGGACTCAGCGGCCAGGGCACGAACGGCGGCGTTCTCGTGGCGGAGGACGCGGCGCCAGCGCCACTGGAAGCCGATGAGCTGCTCGACGAGAAGCTGCTCGATGGCGCCCTCGGGCTCGTACTGGTCGTAGAGGGCATCAGAGAGCTGCTGAAACTCATCCTCGTTTTCTTTGCAAGCGCCGGTGGTGATGAGGGTCTCGCGGGACATGACGCCGCGATCGAGGGCATTGAGCGGGCGGGCAGCAGGCAGTGGGGAATGGGCAGTAGAGGGTGCGGGCGAGAGCGGCGGGGAGGAGTCGGGTTTGGGCCGTCGTGTTGTGTGTATGGGGTGACTGTAGGCGGGCGTGAATTCGGCGGGCAACGGGTGGGTGGCACCGGGACCTAACCCCTTCCCCGCGAGGGAAGGGGGACGACTTCTGCGGGCGCCGGCACGTGGTGGGGGATGGGTTCGTTTTGCAGAAATTGTGTTTTGGCGCGCGCGGGGCGCACCTGGCCTCAAGCGCCTTCCGCAGGCGGGAACGGTGAAAGGGCGCGGCATATACGCTCATCGCCGCAGCGCTCGAGGCAGTCTGCACAGCGAGGACCTGCAGGCAGGACAGACGATAGATGGGCTTTCGATCGCAAACCCGTTCGCCCGAACCTGAGGACTAATGAGCCTCAATCAGTCGCTGCTAGAGCATTCAGGACCGCCATGACGGCAGGCTAGCTGGAAACGACAGAGCCGGCCTTGGCTCCCGCTCCCGAGCCAACCGAGAGTCAACTCGGTCTGGGGGAGATAGAAGCGTTGAGTTTAGCCAAAGGGCTCCATGCCGAGCTTCTCATCACCGACGACCTCGCTGCCCGCCGAGAGGCGTCGAGGCGCGGCATACCGGTCATCGGGACGCTGGGCGCAGAGGAGCCCGCGAGCGCGGGCTCCTCCCCGCCGATTTACCGCCGCTCCTGGAGCTGCGCCGCCTTAGCCGGCGAGTAAGCGACGAACTGGTGGAGACGACCGGAAAACAAGAAACGGCGAACTGAAAGGCCTAGCCGCCGTCTCACCGCTCAGCACGTGAGGGTGCGACCCTCAACCGGGTTTGACGCCGTGGGAACCTCTATATAAGATTCTACATAGAGTTTAGGGGAGCTTCTCAATGGCGCTCGTGGATACCGCCGACCTCATCTCCATCTCCGACGCCAATAAGCTCGGTGTTTCCGGCCTGGTTCGTCAGGCCGAGGCCGGCCGCGAGCAGGTCCTACTACGCAACAGCAAGCCGGTCGCCGCCGTGCTGAGCATCAAGCGCCTCGAGCAACTGCAGCAACTGCAGGAGGATATGCTCGACGTCTCGCTCTCCACGGCCCGCATGCTCATCACGGGCGAACGCCGGCACTCGCTCGACGACGTGCTCGGGCAGCTCGGCTATTCCCGCGAGCAGCTCCGTGATCTCCCCGAATAGGTGCCCGTCCGCGTCGAGCTGATTGATGAGGCGGTCGAGGACCTGGCCCGCTACGCGCGGGGCGGGAATTTGCCCCTGTTTCTCAAGAAGCTTTTGCGACTGGAGGAGGTCGGAAGGGACGCCGGCCTCCCGCTGGGAGCGAGCCTCACCGGGTGGCGCAAGATGGTGGCCGGCGACCGGAACTGGCGGATCATCTTCACCACCGATCCCAACGACACCGTCGCGACTGTCTGGGTGATCGGCGATCGCGACGACTCCGAGTGCTATGAGGACGCGGAGCGGCGCGTGCGAATTCTTGGTCGCACCAAGCCGGAGGCACAGAGCCTGGCCGCAGTCCTTTTCCAGTTGAACGAGTTACGAAGGACGGAACGCCGGAGCCGGCGGCGGAGACGCTGAACGTCGCATCCTCGCTCCCCACCTCACCATGCAAAACCGGCACCCCGCAAACCAGGAACGTCGCTCCGAACACGCTCCCGTCTCTACAAGAGTCGACCCTGACCTATGACATCTACGACGCCGGCATCGCCAACCTCGATGGCGCCCTCGGGCTCGTACTGGTCGTAGAGGGCATCGGGGCGCTGCTGAAACTCAGCCTCGTTGACCTTCCTGGGGAACGGCGTACCCCCATCGTACCGGAGCAGAGGATCAAGTGCCTATCCCGCTGTGCACTTCTGAGACAGGCTCCCTGTTCCCTCCCGCCTCGCTACCGTCATCCCCTCCGCTGCCGCGCGCGGTCACAGCGCTCGCATGCTTTGCCTCGGACGGTATGATTGAGGCGGCATGCAGGCGGGTAGAACTCCCCCGCCGGCGCGTCCGGCGAGTCCAACAGATAGCTGACCATGGCTGACGCCTTCTTCGACCATCCCATCCTCAACTCCCCCTATGGGCAGCCGGGCCGCTACTGGGAGCTTGAGGACGGGCAGCCGACGCAGCGCGTCATCGAGACCCGCCGTCCCGCCGCCTTCATCACGCCCATCCCCAAGTCTCGCAAGCAGAGATCGCGCCCCACTCAGCAGCAGTTCGTCTTCGATGAGGGCGAGGGACTGTCGACCGAGCAGCAGACGTACGATCCCAACCCGCTCATCAACGAGCTGCGACTCGAGGTCGACAAGTGGCGCAAGCTGCCCAATTCGCGCGATTGGCGGGTTACCCCTGAGACGGCGCGGCTGCTCGATCACTGGCGGCACCATGAGTTCAACAACATTCGGCCCTTCTTTTGCCAGATCGAGGCCGTCGAGACCGCAATCTGGCTGACGGAGTTCGCGCCCGAACTGCCCTTGGGCAGGCGATTTCTCGATCGGCTCGCCGGCGCCAATCGCGAAGCGCATCCCGACCTTATGCGTCTTGCCCTCAAGCTTGCAACCGGCGCCGGCAAGACCAACGTCATGGCGATGCTGATCGCCTGGCAGACGGTTAACGCCGTCCGCCATCCCGGCAGCGAGCGGTTTACCCGCGGTTTCCTCGTGGTCGCCCCCGGTATCACCATTCGCGACCGCCTCCGCGTCCTGCGGCCCAACGACCCCGACAGCCCCTACCAGCGCAACGAGCTCATTCCGGAGGACATGCTGACTGACCTCGGGCGCGCCAAGATTGTTATCACCAACTACCACGCCTTCAGACAACGAGAGCGCATCGAGCTCTCCAGGGGCGGCCGCCTGCTGCTGCAGGGACACGGCCCTCCGCTCGAGACGCTGGAGACCGAGGGGCAGATGCTCCAGCGCGTCATGCCCGAGTTGATGGGAATCAAGGGCGTGATGGTCATCAACGACGAGGCCCATCACTGCTATCGCGAGAAACCGGGTCCTCCCGAGGAGGAAGACCTGAGCGGGGATGACAAGAAAGAGGCCGAGAGGAACAACGAGGCCGCTCGCATGTGGATCTCCGGGTTGGAGGCCGTCAACCGCAAGCTCGGCGTCAGCCGGATCATGGATCTCTCAGCCACGCCCTTCTTCCTCCGTGGCTCTGGCTACGCCGAAGGCACGCTGTTCCCCTGGACGATGAGCGACTTCTCGCTCATGGACGCGATCGAGTGCGGCATCGTCAAGCTTCCCCGCGTCCCTGTCTCGGACAACATTCCGGGCAGCGAAGTACCGATGTTTCGCAACCTCTGGGAGACCATCCGCTCCAAGATGCCGAGGAAGGGCAGGGGCAAGGCCGGGGACCTGGATCCGCTCAGCCTGCCGCCGCAACTACAGACGGCTTTGGAAGCCCTCTACGGTAACTACGACAAGAACTTCAAGCTCTGGGCTGAGGCGGGTGTTCGCGTGCCACCCTGCTTCATCGTCGTCTGCAACAACACCTCAGCCTCGAAGCTCGTCTACGACTACATCTCCGGCTTTACCCGAAGGAACGACGACGGGTCCGAGACCCTTCAAAACGGGCGCCTGGAGCTGTTCCGCAACTTCGACGACTACGGCCATCCGCTCCCCCGCCCCCACACCCTCTTGATCGATAGCGAGCAGCTCGAATCGGGCGACAAGCTCGACGATAATTTCCGCTCCATGGCATCTGATGAGATCGAGCGATTTCGACGTGAGAAGGTCCAGCGGACCGGTGACGTCCGCCAGGCGGAGAATCTGACCGACCAGGACCTGCTGCGGGAGGTGATGAACACCGTCGGCGCTGTAGACCGGCTCGGCGAGCAGATTCGCTGCGTCGTGTCGGTCTCGATGCTGACGGAGGGCTGGGACACGAACACCGTCACGCATGTCCTCGGCGTCCGCGCCTTCGGCACGCAGCTGCTCTGCGAGCAGGTCATCGGCCGCGCACTGCGCCGCCAGTCCTACGACCTCAACGAGGAAGGACTCTTCAACGTCGAGTACGCCGATGTGCTCGGCATCCCGTTCGATTTCACGGCCAAGCCCGTGATCGCGCCGCCGCAGGCGCCGCGCGAGACGGTGCAGGTCAGAGCGGACCGCCCCAACCGCGACGCGCTCGAGATCCAATTCCCGCGTGTGCAGGGTTACCGCGTCGACCTGCCCCGAGAGCGGGTGACCGCCGATTTCACGCCCGACTCAACGTTGGAGCTGACACCGGCCCTGATCGGCGCTACCGAGACCCAGAACTCGGGGATCATCGGGGAGTCGGTCGACCTCAACCTCGTCCATACCGGCGATGTCCGGCCGTCGCAGGTGCTCTACGAGCTCACCTCATACCTGGTTCTCAACAAGTGGCGCGAGGCCGGCGAAGAGCCGAAACTCCACCTGTTCGGCGACCTCAAGCGGATCGCCAAACAATGGCTCGACAGCTATCTGGTCTGCAAGGGCGGCACCTATCCGGCCCAGCTCAAGTACAAGATGCTCGCCGACATGGCCTGCGAGCGGATTACCGCAGCAATCGTTCGGGCGCAGGAGGGCAAGCATCCAATCAGGGCCGTCCTCGACCCCTACACGCCCACGGGCTCGTCGCTCCACGTCAACTTCACAACCTCCAAAGTCAGCCGCTGGCAGACCGACTCGCGCCGCTGCCAGATCAACTGGGTGATGACCGACAGCGACTGGGAGGCCGAGTTTTGCCGCGTCGCCGAGTCGCATCCGCGGGTCAGAGCCTACGTCAAGAACCAGGGCCTCGGCTTTGACGTGCCCTATCGCTACGGCTCCGAGACCAGGAAATATCTCCCCGACTTCATCGTCCTAATCGACGACGGCCATGGCCCCGATGACCCGCTGCACCTCGTCGTCGAGATCAAGGGCTACCGGGGCGAGGACGCCAAGGAGAAGAAGAGCACGATGGAGACCTACTGGGTGCCAGGAGTGAACAATCTCGGCAGCCACGGCCGCTGGGCTTTCCTCGAGCTCACGGATGTCTATCTGATTCAGAGCGAATTTGCGACCAGAGTCGAGTTGGAGCTCAATCGGATTGCGCACGCAGCCGGCGAAGTGCAGCCGGTTGCATAGGCTTAGTGCGACGTGCACCGTCCCGGGCTCACCCCTCTAACCCCGGCCCGTTCTCCCTCCAGGGGAGTACCCCTCCATCCCCGGCCCTTTCTCCCTGTGGGGGAGCTACCCCTATATCCCCAACCCTTTCTCCCTCAAGGGGAGCTACCCCTCTATCCCCAACCCTTTCTCCCACAAGGGGAGAAAGGGAGAGCGAAACGGAGCTGTAGCATGCCGTCTATGCACCGGCTGCCGCCGTATCTCGTCGAGCTGTGCCGTAGCATGCGTCGCCAGCCGACAGAAGTGGAGGCATGGCTGTGGGCGTGTTTGCGAGGCCGCCATCTGGCCGGCGCCAAGTTTCGGCGACAGCGGCCTCTATCCCCAACCCTTTCTCCCTCAAGGGGAGAAAGGGAGATCGAGCGCGGAGTAGCGCCTTGCCTGCACACGACGGCTCGATGCGCCGCTTGCCGCCCTATCTCGTCGAGCTCTGCCGCGCGATGCGCCGCGAGCCTACCCCACCCGAGGCATGGCTGTGGGCCTGTTTGCGAGGCCGCCATCTGGCCGGCGCCAAGTTTCGGCGACAGCGGCCGCTTGGGCGCTATATCGCAGACTTCTGCTGTGACGAAGCCAAGCTCGTGATTGAGTTGGATGGCGCCGTGCACGCAAATCAGGGCGAGTACGATAGCCAACGGGACCAATATCTGGTGGCGGCGGGGTACCAGGTGCTGAGGATTCGCAATGCGGAACTGACCGGCGACCCCGAGGGCGTCCTGGCCGGAATTGCGGCGGTAGTTTCTGAGAGCGGCGATAGGACCGTTGGGTCAAGCTCCTCTTCTCCCCGTGAGGGAGAAGAGGCCGGGTGATGAGGGGAAGCGCCCGAGCAGAGAGCGGCCTGCTCCTTCGCGGAACGGCGCCGGCCCGGTCGCCAACCCCTCTATCCCCGGCCCTTTCTCCCTCAGGGGGAGAAAGGGAGATCGAAATCACCCGCATCACTCAGCAGAGGCAGGTCAGATGACCGGTGAGCGGACCAAGAAGCCCGTCGTCAGCTTCGTCCACGAGGAGGTGACGCGCCGCTACATTCCGACCGCCGAGTACCAGACGCTCGCCGACGAGCAGAGCCCCCTACGCGTCGCCTACGAGCGCCGCAACCGCGACCTCGATCCCCAACTTGTCTGGCGCGGCAAGGACGAGCAGGACTGGTCCGACCTCGTCGTCCCCGTTTCGCCGATCTTCATTCAGGAGAAGATCCACCCCAAGGTTCTGATCGACGACCTCCGCCGGCAGTCCGAGGGCGGCAAGGCGGCGAAGGAGGGCCAGCTCGACCTGTTCGCCGACTTCAACGGCCTGCCGGAGGGCGCCGACTCGACCGACTTCTATCAGCACGACGCCAACTGGTCCAACCGCATGATCCTCGGCGACTCCCTGCAGGTGATGGCCTCGCTCGCCGAGCGCGAGGGGCTGCGCGGCAAGGTGCAGTGCATCTACCTGGACCCGCCCTACGGCATCAAGTTCAACAGCAACTTCCAGTGGAGCACGCGTACCACTACGGTGAGGGACGGCAGCCGAGACCACATCACGCGCGAGCCGGAGCAAGTCAAGGCTTTCCGCGACACATGGCGCGATGGCGTCCACTCCTACCTAACCCATCTGCGCGACCGGCTCACCGTGGCACGCGATCTGCTATCCGACAGCGGATCGATCTTCGTGCAGATGGGTGATGAAAACGTCCACCGGGTGCGAGTGCTGATGGATGAGGTATTCGGCGAAGAGAACTTTGTAAGCATCATCTCTTACAAAACTTCAATCGGCCTCGGTGCCGAGTTCATAGATAACACGTGCAATTACTTGCTCTGGTATGCGCGCAATGCGGGGTCTCTCAAGTTCCGGGGGCTGTTCAAGCTACTCGAGGCCGGGAAGCTGGGCGCTACCCGATACAAGACGCTTCGCCTCATAGAACTGGTTGAGCGGCCTGTGCTCGAAGGTGAGCTCGAGAACCCAGAAAGTCTACCCGAAGGATCGAGGCTCTTTCGCGACCAGGGCCTCACTTCGCGGTCAGGATCAGCTACGACGGTATTTCACGTCGAATTTCTTGGCAGGCCCTATCGGCCATCGTCAGGGGGCTGGCGAACATCAGAGACCGGGATGAGCAGGGTTATTCGTGCTGACCGAGTACTTAAGACCGGACAGAATATCTCTTACCGCAAGTATTTCGATGACTTCTCAGCGTTGTCTGTCGACAATTTCTGGAGCGACGTGGGAGGTGGTATCACTAGCCGCGCGGATCCAAAGGTCTACGTCGTACAGACGGCAACGTCTATCATTGAACGCTGCATTCTCATGTCCAGTGATCCCGGAGACCTCGTACTCGATCCGACTTGTGGCGCCGGCACGACGGCATACGTCGCCGAGCAATGGGGCCGTCGTTGGATCACGATCGACACCTCGCGGGTGGCGCTGGCGCTGGCCCGTGCACGCATCATGGGCGCGCGCTTCCCGTACTACCTGCTCGCCGACTCTCGCGACGGCCAGATAAAGGAGGCCGAGGTCGCGCGGCTCGCGCCATCGTCACAGCCGGTGCACGGGGACCTGCGTCACGGCTTCGTTTACGAGCGCGTGCCGCACATTCAGCTCGGCGACATCGCCAGGAACACCGAGATAGACGTGATCTGGGAGACGTGGCAGGCGGTTCTGGAGCCGCTGCGAGAGGAGCTGAACGCGACGCTCGACGAGCGCTGGCAGGAGTGGGAGATTCCCCGCGAGGCGGACGTGGCCTGGCCCGAGACGGCGAAGAAGCTGCACGAACAGTGGTGGCAGGCGCGGATCGCGCGCCAGAAGGAGATCGACGCCTCGATCGCCGCCCACGCCGAATTCGAATACCTCTACGACAAGCCGTACGTCGATAACAAGAAGGTGCGCGTCGCTGGACCCTTCACGGTCGAGAGCCTGTCGCCCCACCGAGTCCTGGCCGTCGGCGAGAACGACGAGCTGATCGACTCGCTGGACCGGCTTCATGGAACAGACGGCGCCGAGCAGGACTTCGTCCAGATCATGCTCGAGAACCTGAAGACGGCGGGAGTGCAGCAGGCGCACAAAGACGGCAGGATCGTCTTCACGTCGCTGACTCCCTGGCCCGGCGACCTCGTCTGCGCGGACGGTCGTTACGAGGAGACGGGATCCGAGAAGCGCGCGGCAGTCTTCATCGGCCCCGAGTTCGGTACCATCTCCCGTCCGGACCTCGTGCAGGCCGCCCGCGAGTCTGCCGATGCCGGCTTCGACGTCCTGATCGCCTGCGCATTCAACTACGACGCCCAGTCATCAGAGCTCAACAAGCTCGGCCGCATCCCCGTCCTCAAGGCGCGCATGAACGCCGACCTGCACATGGCGACCGACCTCAAGAACACCGGCAAGGGCAATCTGTTCGTGATCTTCGGCGAGCCCGACATCAGCATCCTCGACGCTGACGGCGGTCGGATTCGCGTCAAGGTCAACGGCGTCGACGTCTTCCACCCGAGCACGGGCGAGGTGGTGAGCGACGGCGCCGACGGCATCGCCTGCTGGTTCATCGACACGGACTACAACGAGGAAAGCTTCTTCGTCCGCCAGGCCTACTTCCTCGGCGCCAACGACCCCTACAAGGCGCTCAAGACCACCCTCAAAGCCGAGATCGATGAGGACGCCTGGGAGTCGCTGCACAGCGACTCCTCCTGCCCTTTCGACAAGCCGGAGTCGGGCCGGATTGCCGTGAAGGTGATCAACCACCTCGGCGACGAGGTGATGAAGGTGTTCCGAGTAGAGTGATCCCCACCGCCTGAACAATTAAAGGTATTTCGCTACGTCGGTCTAGCAATTAAAGATAATGCCAGATATCTTTACGACTCGACTTCCCGCATTAGGACATGGCTGACCCAGGCGCCGCTCGGTCAGAGCTTGCGGACGCGCGTGAGCACGGCACGCAGGGTCCTGATGCGTAGTTCCGGCTCTGCCATGCCCTTGGGGAGATACTCGACTTCACCGTCACCCTCGGTGGTCCTCAGGTCGATGAATGGGGGTCCCTGTGTCGAGTCTCGAGGCTCTACTCGGAGGTTGAGCCCTTTCGCCTTCGCCGCTTGCCGAATCTCCGCGAGAAGTCGCAGACGTTCGTCGTCGAGGTACTCCTCGGTAACTTCGTGGGACTCCCAGAACGCCGCAGCCTCATCGTCGGTCGCGAAGTGAGGCACGTCGGCTAGATGGTGAACCGGGGTCATCTTCTGCTTCATCGCTGGCTCCAATATAGCCGCGACTCCCGCGGCGTCGCGCCCCTCGCCGTCACAACCCTGTAGCCGGCGTCGCGCGGCTCGTAGAGAATCCAGAGCAGTCGGGCCGCTTCCGTCAGGCCGAGCGCCGCCTCGCGTGGGACGCCGGCCACGTCCGAGGCCGACAGCGGAACACAATACGGGTCGGCAATCGCTTGCTCGCACTCCTCCGGCCGTACGCGGTGGCGCTGCCACATATGCGCTCTATTGCCGTCGTTCCACTCGAACACTTAGTAATAGTGCCCCCCTGGCGACTTGACCTCCGGTGTGTTCACATCTTCTTCAAGTTATCGCCATCGTCCCCTATAAACTCGCTAAACTCCGCATAGTTGAGCGCCAATTGATGGAATTCCGCATCGCCGACACCTTCACCGACAGCCTCGCGCGCCTAACCGGTGACGAGCAGAAGCTCGTCAAGACTACGGCGTTCGACCTGCAGCTCAACCCGGCCCAGCCCGGCATGGACCTGCACCGGATCGACGGAGCCAGGGACAAGAGCTTCTGGTCTGTACGGGCGGGCCGCGACATCCGGCTCGTCGTTCACAGGGCAAACGACAGTTTTCTCCTCTGCTACGTCGATCATCACGATCCCGCCTACCGCTGGGCGGAGCGCCGCAGGCTTGAGACGCATCCCAAGACCGGCGCCGCGCAGTTGGTCGAGATCCGCGAGACCGTCCGAGAGGTTGCCGTCCGTCCGCAGGTCGAAGCATCTTCAGTGCGCAGGCCAGCGCTACTCGCACGTGCGTCAGACGCCGAGCTTCTCGGCTACGGCGTGCCAGCTGAGTGGATGGAGGATGTCCGGCGGGCGGATGAAGAGTCGGTTCTCGAGCTGGTGGGGCATTTGCCGAGCGAGGCGGCAGAAGCGGTTCTAAATCTTGCCGTCGGTATCACTCCGCAGCCTGCGGCAGCGCCTGCGCGAGCCGCTCCCTTTGAGCACCCGGACGCACAGCGCCGCTTCCGCCTCATGCGTGATGTGGAGGAGCTGAGTGAGGCACTGGACTCTCCCTGGGACAAGTGGACGATCTTCCTCCATCCGGCGCAGCGCCAGTGGGTCGAAGGTGACTATTACGGACCCGCCCGTGTGTCGGGCTCCGCCGGCACGGGCAAGACGGTCGTCGCCCTGCATCGCGCAGTTTACCTTGCCCGCAATAACCCCGACGCCCGAATGCTGCTCGCCACCTTCTCTGACATCCTCGCCGGCAGACTGCAGGCACAGCTCCGGCGCCTCATCGGCAAAGAGCCGCGCCTGGGCGAACGTATCGAGGTCTATTCTCTCGATGCTCTCGCTCGGAGGCTCTACCGACTGAATTTCGGAGAGCCACGGCTCGCCTCGAGCGACGCCATACGTGAGGCGCTGACTCAGGCCGCTAGCGAGCTGGATGACCAGAAATTCAGTGTCCGCTTCCTGCTAACCGAGTGGGAACACGTCGTCGACGCCTGGGGGTTGCGCACCTGGGAGGAGTATCGCGACATCGCCCGCCTCGGCAGGAAGACGCGTCTGCCGGAGCAGCAGCGCCGGCTGCTTTGGTCGATCTTCGAGCGCGTCCGCCCCGATCTCGCCGCCCAGGGCTTGATCACGCACGCCGGCATGTTCCAGGCGCTCGTCGCGAACCTTGCAGTGCGGCGTCACCAGCCCTTCGACTTCGCCGTTCTCGACGAAGCCCAGGACATCGACCGGATGAGATCGCGGTCTTCGTCCGTTCGCGGGCCGAGCTCGGCCGCGCCAGGGCAGCGGCCGGGCGAGCGGCCCTGCCATTCGTCGTCCTCGACGACGGGGTCGAACCGGCTGCCGGCAACATCTCGCTGAGCACCATGCACCTCGCCAAGGGTCTGGAGTTCAAGGCCGTGGTGGTCATGGCGTGCGACGACGACGTCATTCCCTCTCAGGAGAGAATCGAGAGCGTCGGCGACGAGGCCGACCTCCAGGACGTCTACGACACCGAGCGCCAGCTTCTCTACGTCGCCTGCACCCGAGCACGTGATCAGCTTCTGGTCACCAGCGGGGATACTCCGTCGGAGTTCCTCGAGGATCTGCGGGCTGGAGCCCCGGCGTAGAGGAGAAGCGACAGGGGCGACCGATGCCGGCCGCGAGTGCGGCTGCGGAAGACGCTAAATTGAGCCGGAGCAGGACGCGCCGGGGTACGCCGCCGGCGGCGGCATCCATTCAAGCAATGAGATTGCCCGCCAGGAGGTCGGGCAGCGTCACGGCTGGCTGGCTTTGGGGAGGAGAGCCGCGACGAAGGCGACCAGCTTCGTCGCGACATTCAGCGCAGCCGCCGCCTGCTCTGGACTCACGTCAATCACGCCTAGGTAACGCGGGTCGCCCGCGTATGGAGTCAGGGTCTTGGCCGAATCGGCGTAGCCGGCAAATGACGCATCGATATCAGCACATTAACCAAGTAGCTCCGTAAGGTCGTGCGTCCGCCGAAAGGGGCTGTCGTGCTGGGTAAGGTAACCCTTCAGGGCTTTTTCAGCGGCCTGATGGCAGTGAAAGGCCGCCAGATCGAAAAGCCCCGGCGACTGCCGTATGAGCATCGCGCCGCGCAGGTCCCGCTCAGCTATTTCCAGCCACTCACGCACCAACCGAGCGCGCTCATCTTGTGGCGGCATAGAGCAAACGGCCCTCGCGCAGGATTGTCGCGGGCAGGGACGCAACTACGACGGTTTGACGCTCGAATTCCTCGCGCGTCCAGACGAGCACATCCTTCGGGATTCGGACGCCCCAAAGAGCCCCGTACGTCTCCTGCTCACGCTCCAGCCTCGGTAGGTCCGAAGCCGGCAGAATTACCATGAGGTCGTAGTCGCTGTTCTCGTCGGCGTCGCCGCGCGCCTGCGAGCCGAACAGGTAGATCCGCTCCGGCGTCAGGGTCTCGACGAGCCGCCGCACCGCCTCGTCGAGCGCCTGCTGCTCCTGTGCGGCTGTCATTGGGTCCATGGCCATCTCACCGGTCCCCGGCGGCATCCTGCGCCTGAATTCGTTTCTTCCGCCTATAGGATAGGGGACCCAAAAGTAACGAAACTGCGGCGGGATGCAAAGCCGTACACCGACTATGCTACGGGGGACCTCCAAGAAACGAATTGGGGGCGCCGCGGCGATGTATGCGGCCGGCGTTCTTTAGGCCGAGACTGCCACGCCGGACGCGTCCGCGTGCTCGTGCCAGCGCTTGAGCCGCTCGACGTCGGCGTCGGAGGCTTGCCCGCGCTCGTGCAGGACCGGCACGACCCGATCGAAATCCGTGAGAGTCTTGTGTTCGATCCCGTTCTCGCGGAACGCCTCTGAGGCCGCCGCAAAGCCGTAGTCGAAGATCGAGACACAGTAGTTGCAGACGTATCCCGCGTCCCGAAGGGCCGAGACCGCGGCAACGGCGCTGCCTCCGGTCGTCACAAGGTCTTCTACCAGTGCGACCCGCTTACCGGCTGCCAGGCCGCCCTCGACCTGGCGCTTCCTGCCGTGGTCCTTCTCAGCGGGCCGGACGTAGACCATCGGCTTGTCGAAACGAGCCACAATCCAGGCCGCGAACGGAATACCAGAGGAGGCGACCCCCGCGACAGCATCCCACTCGTCCCCCGCCAGCTCCTCTATCAGCGCACAGAGGCGCTCCACAATTTCTTTCCGCTCAGCGGGCCGGGAGAGAAACAGCCGGTTGTCGCAGTACATCGGGCTGGTCAGGCCGGATGCAAACGTGAATGGTTCACCCTGCTCGATCCCGATCGCGCCGATTTGCAGCAACAGATGTGCGGGGCTCGGGCTCGTACGATCCGGCATCAGGCACCTCTCCCAGCGCTTTTCATTAGACTGGTATGCGTTCAGCGTACATCGGGAAACGTGGGGTGCAAAGTGATGAAGCGACTACGCTCTTAGTGGGAACTTGGGCCTGTCAGAGTGCGCTCTCGATCGCGGCGAGTGGCAGGAAGAGCCGCTTTGAGCCGGCTCCAAGCCGCTGAAAGTCGAAGCGCTCGTAGAACGCGATCACACCCTCATCCTCGGCGTCGACCACGACACCCGCAACTCCCAGCTCTTGTCTGAGAAGTAGTACTCGGCGGAGGGCGTCCGCGAGCAGCATCTCGCCCATTCCGCTCCCCTGGAACGTCTGATCTACGGCGAGGCACCCGAGAAGCGTCGCGGGTACGTCAGGATAGCGCGGCAAGCGCCTCTTGAGCGCTGCCGGCACGTCGGTGAGTCGTCGCACCGATGTGGCGCTCAGGGTGTAATAGCCGATGACCCTCGCGCTATCCGCTTCAGTGAGGACGTAACACACAGCCGCGCCGCGGCGCTGGTCCTGGCCCGCGCGCTCACGGAGGTAACGGTCGAGCGAATCGACTCCGCATGAGAATGCCGCTCGGGCGTGACCGGCGCCCAGCAGCATTACGGCGAGACTCAACGCTTACTGCCAGCTACCCAAGGCGTTCCTCGTGGCGGCGCATGGCCCCGCGCAAATTGCCCCGGCCGGCTCCGACTCCAGCATCGCCTGTACGAAAGCGAGCGACTCGTCCCGCGAGAGCCGGATGGCGTCATGCTCGCTGATGGTCTGAGTGGCTGCCTGCTCTGCACTGCTTACCACGAAGTCAGTGAGGGAGAGGCCGCGCAGCTCGGCCGCATGCTGAAGCCGCTGTTTGAGAACTGTGCTGATCCGTGCCTCCAGCCGCTCCGACTTCCTTGTGGCGGCCGGGTCCTTCACCGTAGGTATCACGTTCGCCCCCGACTCGAGTCCATAGACGGTCCAAGTGTACGGCTCTTCGCCGTACACGGCAAATCAACTCGAGGCCGCTCTGACCAGCGCCCTAGCTCAGCCGCAGCAGCCGCTCCGCCGTCAGGCCGAGCACTGCCTCCTCGTCGGCGGCGCCGAGGCCGAGGTCCTTCACCTCACGCACGGGGTGCGCGCGCCCGTTGTCGAGCGGGTAGTCGGTCCCGATCACCAGGTGGTCTGCGCCGTACTTGGTGACGAGGTAGCGCAGCATGTCCGGGTTGAAGGAGATCGTGTCGAATGATAGCTGGGAGACATAACTCGAAGGTGCCCGCGTGATGGCCTTGTAGGCACCTGGGTTGTTCCGGTGGGCGTTGTCGATGCGGCCGATGATCGCCGGGAAGGCGCCGCCCGCGTGATAGAGGACGACCTGCAGCCGTGGGTGCCGCTCGAGCACGCCCCCGCAGACAATCAGCGCACCGGCCAGCCCGGTGTCATACAGGTTGCCGGCGGAGTTCCCCAGGTTGTAGCGCGCCAGGGCGCCGGTGGGGGCTGCATCGAATGGATGGATGCATACCACAAGGTCCAGCGACTCAGCCGCCGCCCAGAAGACCTCAAACTGCGGCTCGTCCAGCCCCTGCTCGCCGGCCTTGGGCGGAATCTCGACGCCCTTCATGCCGAGCCTCGCGACCCGCTCCAGCTCCCTTGCGGCCGCGGCCGGGTCCTGCATCGGCACAGATGCCAGCGGAACGAAGCGATCGGGAAACCGGGAGGCAGCGCCGAGGATCGCGTCGTTGTTCACCTGCGCGATCGCCAGTCCAAGTTCGGGCTCGACGTCCGGATACATGATGAACGGCACGCACGAGATCGCCTGCAGGCCGACGCCCTCGGCGTCCATGTCGACCATGCGCGCCTCCGGACGCGAGATCTTGTCGTTGATCGGCCGCCGCGCCGTCTCATTGATGAGGAAAAAGCGGACACCGTCGGACTCGACGATCCGAGTGTGATAGCGCTCGCCCTCTTTGCCGAGGAAGTCGATCACCTCGGGGGCGATCATGTGGTTGTGCATGTCAATCGGCCGCATAATTTGTGTCCCATCCCCCTACCCCCTTCCCATCGGGAAGGGGGATTTTATTCTAATCGGGGGCTTCGCCCCCGCACCCCTATCTGCGGGTCCAAGCCACCCAGCGGCTTGACCCCGCGAAAGCCGGTCTATTCGGAGGCTACGCCCCCGCGCTCGCTCCCCTTCCCCCGAGGGGAAAGGGTGGGGGGATAGGTCACGCCCCCGCCACTCGCTTCTTTCCCCACGTAGGGGAGAGGCTGGAAGAGAGGTCGCTCCCCTTCCATCGAGGGGAGGGTGCAGGGAGATAGGTCCCGCCCCAGCCATCCGCTCCTTTCCGCTGTTAGGGGAGAGGCTGGGAGAGAGGTCGCTCCCCTTCCCTCGAGGGGAAGGGGCCGGGGGATAGGTTCCTCACCCAGCTTCTACCGGCCGCGCCAGCCCGTAGAAGCTGAGCGCGTTGTCACACATGATCGCCTGCCTGAGGTTGTCATCCACATCCTCGCGCTCGACCAGCGTCTTCACCGTGTCCGGCCAGTCGCTGTCCCAGTGCGGGTAGTCGCTGGCATACATCAGCTTGCCGGCGCCGACCTCCCGCGCAACCAGCGGAATCAGCTTCTCCTCGGGTTCAACACCGAAGAACGCCGGACAGTTGCGAATGTACTCACTCGGCTTCTGGCGCAGCCAGGGAACCTCCTTGTGGCGCTTCTCGAACTCCTCGTCCATGTGCTCGAGCCAAAACGGCACCCAGCCGCAGCCGGCCTCGAGGAAGCCCACCTTCAACATCGGGAAGCGCTCGAGGACGCCGCCGATGACGATCGCGGTTACCGCTTTGATTTGCTCCGGTACGTGCGAGAGAAGGTGAATCTGCAGGAAATGCTGAAAGCCGGCCGTTTCGGTCCTGACGCTGCCGGAGTGGTGAATCCCCACCGGCACCCTCAGGCGCTCCGCCTCTCGATAGAAGTCGTCGAAATACGACTCGCCGACATTGCCCGGGCCGTAGCTGAAGCTGCTTGGGACCATGGCGCCGACCAGCCCAAGCTTCCCCGAGGCGCGATTCAGTTCCTCGCAGGCGCCATGGATGTCGTGCAGCGGCATCAGCGCCACGCCGCGCAAACGATCGGGATTCGCCCGGCAGAAATCGCTCAGCCAGTCGTTGTAGGCGCGGCAGTAGACCGTCTCCCACTCAGGATCGCGAACATCGCCGATGAACAGGCTCGCCGTGGGATAGAAGATCGCAAGATCGATGCCCTCGATGTCCATATCGCGCAGATAATCGGATGAACCGCCCGGCCGCGACATCGGCCCCAGGGTGCCGAAGTAGGAGCGGTTGTAGCCGCCGTCCCAGGGCATGGCGGTGCCGGAGCGGGCCCAGCCTTCCGGCATCCGCGCCCGCACGCCCTCAGGCGACTCCAGGATGTGCGCGTCTGAGTCGACGACATAGCCCGGCTTCACATCTTTCTCCTTAATACGTACTCCCCTTCCCCCGAGGGGAAGGGGCCGGGGGTTAGGTTTTACGCGGCGGCCCCGGCCGGTTCAGCAGCCGTCTCGGGCACCTTCAGGGCGAGCAGGCCCGCCACGGGGGCGAGCATTCCCAGCACCGTGAGGATCGGCAGAATGCCCACTCGGTCGGCGATGATGCCCATCGGGATAACGCCGAGACCTCCCATGCCGATGCTAAAGCCGAGCATCAGTCCAAACGCCACGCCCACGTTCTTGCTGAGCACCTGCTGCCCCTTCACGGCAAGCACATACCAGCTTGACAGCAGCAGAATTCCGCTGAGCGCGGCATCGACGTACAGGACGGCTCCGGTCAAGTGCGGGAGCGCGACGAGCAGTGGACCGGCAAGCAGCAGGGACGCGACGATCACCGGCCGCTGACCCAGCCGATCGGCGAGATAGCCGCCAGCCAGTCCACCAAACGCTCCCGTGATACCGAGCGCTGCCAGCACGCCCGCGGCATGACCGGGCGCGAATCCCTGATGCCGGTAGAAGAAGGGGAGGAAGGTCGTGAATCCCTGCTGCGTCCAGGAGCGTAGGATCACGACCCCGAGCAGCAGGCTGAGCACCGACCGATGTCCCCAGAGTACCGACACGAGCGAGGGTCCGCTGCGCGCTCGAACCTGACCCGCGGCCCAATCCTTCGGCGCAAAGACGTACAGGGCCAACGCCATGAGCATCCCGGGGATCATGAGAAACGGCGTTGCATGCAGGTTCCAGTGTGCAACCCGAGCGATGATCAGCGGACCGATCGCCAGACCGAGGTTACCGCCCACCAGAAACACCGACATCGTTGTCGCTTTGCGCCTTCCGGCGGCTGCGACGACCATCGCAGAGGCCTGAGGGTGATAGGCCGCTGTGCCCATTCCGGCCACGATTACTAAGAGAATGAGCACGATGAAGCTGGGCGACACGCCCAACAGCGACGCCCCAAACGCGGAGCAAACCACCCCTACGACGGAGATCAGGCGGGTCGCGTAACGATCGGCGACGTGTCCAAGGGCTGGCTGGATGATCGACGAGGTGATCGTGGAGGCAGTAACGACCAGCGCTGCTACGCCGAGGGAAAAGCCGAGAGCGCTTGCCAGGATCGGCAGCAGGATCGGAAGGTAGCCGCTGTAGGTGTCGTTGACGAAGTGCGCAAACGTCATAACGGCGATGCGCTGCACGTTCGTCGGCCCTGCCGCGAGCTCGGCGGGGCTGGTGGCGATCGCTTCGACTCTCGCGCTCATGGACATCCCCGTGGGTCCTTATTGCCCACCCATTCATGCCGCGCATGCCGCGTGGCGGCACCACGGACGATGAAATGGGTTGCCTGCTCGGGCGCGGATTGCCCGCCCGCCCAAGCTTTTTTATCTTTCAGGGGGCCGCGCCCCCTACGACCCTCGCTTGCCCCCGACCCCTGACCCCGGACCCAACCGGGGCGCGGGGGCAACGCCCCCGAGAAAATACCGGCGGCAGTCCGCTCAGTGCCGTGCGGAACGACTCGCCGCAATCGTCCGTCATCCAGACACTGCCGTCGTTCATGCCGATGAGAAATCGGTCCGCCTTGTCCGAATCGCCGGCGACGAACCTGGGCGCGGCCGGAATATGTTCCGGGACACCACCGCGGAGCCGCTCCCAGCTCTCGCCCTGGTCTGCGCTCCGGTAGAAGCCCGCCTCGGCGCCCTGCGGCCGTCGCCAGCCGGGAGGAGGGACGGCGGCGGCCGCCGTCAGCAACACCTTGGGCCGCGACGGATGCACCGCAATCTGCGTCATATAGTGTTCCGTCATGCCCGCGTTTGCGTCCGTAAACCTGTCGCCGCCGTCAATGCTCTTGTAGATCCCTGTGCCGGAAGTCGAGATCACAACCCGCGGATCGTCGGGCATCACGGCGACCGAGTGGCTGTCAAACTCGGTGCCGGCCTTGATATCCTCCCACGTCGTCCCACCATCGGTGCTGCGAATAATCCATCCCTCTTCGACGGCGCCGAAGATCCGGGTCGGGTCGTCGGGAGTCAGCGCCAAGCCTTTGACGTGGGCGATGTGCGGTGGCGGCGGGAACGTCCACTCCTTCGTCTCCGGCAACGAACGCAGCTGCGGACAGTCCGTCCAGGTGTCGCCGCCATCGACACTCTTGAAGACCGAGGCAGGCCCGGTGCCCGCATACAGCTCCCCCGTCTTGGGGTGCTGCTCTATCCACCAGATTTCCTTGTAGATGATGCCCTCGTTGATCTCCCGCCAGGATGTACCGCCGTCCTCGGAGCGAAAGACTCCCGCTTGGGCCGTTCCAGCGTAGAGACGGCGAGGGTCGCCGCGGTCGATCACCACGGGGCAGCGCATGCCGCCCTTGCCCTGGAGTCCCAAGATGCGTGGCGCTGCAAGCCCTCCGTTCAGCTCGGCTGCGTAGAGCCCCTCGGCAGTACCGATGTAGACGGCTCGATTTGTGCTTCCCATTGCTTTCCTCCAGAAATGATCATGGCCGTTGAAGGATAGACTGGCAGCGAGGCGCGCCGGGTCTCGAGCCCGAGTCCAAGCCATTATAAGGAGCGAACAGATCGGTGCGGCCCGCGAGGTTCAGATGAAACTGGCCATCTTCGACGAGTATCGCCTTGGTCTCGTCCTGCCTGACGAGCTGCACATCGTCGACGTCAGCGATTTGATACCGTGGCGGTTCGACGCCGATCCGCTCGGCGCGGGCTGGTGGGTCCGGCTCTGCCGCGATCTGCCGCTGCTCAGGTCTGAGCTCGAGGCGGCCGCGGGCGCCGGCGAGCCCAAAGCGCTCGACTCGGTCCGGTTGCGCGCTCCCGTGCTCAATCCCAGCAAGGTGATGGCCTGCGCAATCAACTACGCCGCACACGCCGCTGAGATGCGCGACGTCATTCTCGAGCGCGTCGGCGTTCAGCCGGGCGAGGGTGCCGGTGACTTCGACGTCTTTCTCAAGGCGACCTCCTCCCTGATTGGTCCAAACGACAGCGTCGTCCTGCCAGAGGGCCCGGTCGAGCAGCACAAAGAGATCCACCACGAGAGCGAGCTCGTCATCGTCATCGGCGCGGGCGGCTCTCGAATCCCCGAGTCCGAGGCCTACGATCACATTCTCGGCTATTGCATCGGCCTCGATATCACGGTGCGTGGTCGCGGCGATCGCTCTCGGCGCAAGAGCTACGACACCTTTAGCCCCGTCGGACCGTGGGTAACCACCGCCGACGAGGTGGGCGATCCCACGAATCTCGACATCCGCCTCGAGATCGGCGGCGTCGTCCGCCAGGATGCGAACACACGCGACCTGCTCGTCAATATCCCCGGCATCATCGGCTACGCCTCTGAGGTGATGACCCTCTACCCCGGTGACATCATCTTCACCGGCGCCCCGCCAGGCGTCGGCGAGATTCACCCCGGCGACGTCATGGACACCGCCATCACTCGCCTCGGCCGCATGCAGGTCCCCGTGCGGGCGGCCGGCCCCATGTAGGACCGGCCTAGATATTTGCGCTCGGCTGCGCGCCTGACTTCTGCCGGAAAGCATCACGGAGCAGGCCGGCGTCGAACTGGGATGGTGTGGCGCCGGTCTGCGCGTAGAGGTAGACCGCGGCACGGAATATCCCGCTGAGCGCTGATCCGACCAGGAACAGCACCGCCCAGTAGGCGACGGCGATGACGACGCCAAGCACGATCGCTGCCATTACGCCGGTGAGCGCGGCAAGGACTATCGGTATGACGCCGACCAGGGCGAACAGCATCAGCACCAGACCGATGCCACCGCTGCCGATAATCTGCTCGCCCCAGGTCTTCCGCAGCAGCTGTGCGCTTCGCTTGATCGCGGTGAAGGGGCTGCTCCCCTCGGCGACCATCACCGGCACAACCAAGAACGTCACGATGCCCCATGCGCCACCCAGAATACCGCCCACTATCTGGCCGACAATCTGGAACTTCTCCTCTATGACCGCCAGCACCACGCCGACGGTCGCCGAGATCAGTGCGAACACGAAGATGTTTCCGATGTTGTTCACGGCCACCTGCATGCCCTGGGCGAAATTGGTGTCTTCGCCGCGCAGCCTCTGAAGTGCGGCGCCGATCAGTGCTGTATTGAAGAACAGCGTAATGAATGAGATCACCAGGTAGAAGATGAACAGCAGCACGATTCCCATGGGACTCGTGGAGCTGCTGCCCGCGTTCTGCGTGCCTCGCTGTGCAAGCATTAGCAGTACACCCGGGATCGCAAGGGCAGCGAGCGCGATCATCGTGAAAATTGCGCTCAGGGCCGTGTAGCCCAGCATCTCTTTTTCGGCCAGAAGCACTGCCCAGCTTGCCTTCGCCAGAGCCAGGCTGCGCGTAAACTTGCCCATCGTTCTCGTCCCCGTTCTGTGCAGTGTGATCTCATCATCGGCGCCACGGAGTGCACGGTCCACACATTATAGGTGGGGTGTATCGTACGCTTGAAAACCCATGCGAAGCTGTAGGGGCGGCTTTCAAACCCGCCCGCGCCAGGAGGAGATGCCAAATGCTGACAAAAGAGGAAAACGACCTCCTTACCCGAACCGGCCCCGGCACGCCCATGGGCGAGCTGTTCCGCCGCTTCTGGCTGCCGGCCCTGCTCTCCACCGAGCTGCCCGAGCCGGATTGCCCGCCCGTCAAGCTGATGATTCTGTCGGAAGACCTGGTCGCCTTCCGCGATTCCGAGGGCAGGGTCGGCGTCCTGGACCGCTACTGCCCCCATCGCGGCTCCAGCCTCTTTTGGGGCCGCAACGAGGAGAGCGGCCTGCGCTGCGTCTACCACGGCTGGAAGTTCGACGTCGCCGGCTCCTGTGTGGATATGCCGAACGAGCCGCCGGAGAGCCGCTTCAAGGAGAAGATCCGCACGACCGCCTACCCGACCGAGGAGCGCGGGGGCGTCATCTGGGTCTACATGGGCCCGAGAGACGTGCGACACGCAATGCCCGAGCTGGAGTGGACCCTCGTCCCGGAGGACCACCGCTACGTCACGAAACGGACGCAGGCCTGTAACTACCTTCAGAACGTCGAGGGCGAGGTCGACTCATCCCACGTGTCCTTCCTTCACAGCCGCCGGCAGCCTTCGGCGGCGCTGAAGGCGAGCGAGGACCTGAATCCGCTCGCCCCTGAGAATCTTGGCTACGTGGCCATCGACAAGTCACCAGTGTTCAAGGTCAAGGACACAGACTATGGGCTGCTGATCGGTGCGCGGCGAAACGCGGGAGACGACTCCTACTACTGGCGGCTCACCCAGTTCCTGATGCCGTCCTACACGATGATCCCAAGCGACCCGGACATGTCCATCAGCTGGACCGGAGCGACCCCCGTCGACGACGAGCACATGATCGGCTTCACGGCGACTTGGCGTCCGGACTGCCCGCTGACCGCGGAAGATATCGCCCAGATCGAGAGCTGGCGAGGAATCCACAGCGAGGTCGACCCGCGAACGTTCCGCCCCATCGCCAATAAAGACAATAACTACCTGATCGATCGCCGGCAGCAGGGCAGCGGCGAGTCGTTCACGGGGATTCGCGGGATCCGCGAGCAGGATATGGCCGTTCAGGAAGACCAGTGGGGCCCCGTCACGCGACGCGAGCGCGAGCATCTTGGGACGACGGACCTGGCGGTCATCGCTATGCGCCGCGTGATGCTGCGCGAGGCCCAGCGGCTGCAGCAGGGGATCGAGCCGCGCGAGGCCGCGAATGGCGCCGCCTATCGCGTCCGTTCGCTGGCGCATGTCCTGAAACGGGAGGTCGACTGGCAGGACGGCGCCCGCGAGCTCCTGCAGGCCAAGGTCGGCGCTCGCTGACCGCATAGCTGGATTGGTGTGCCGGGCAACGCTATGCTGGCACTGATTCCGCGGATGGCGAGTATCCGGATTGGGCGCTGTAGGGGCGGGTTAGAAACCCACCCGCGCCCGGGAGGAGATGCCAAATGCTAAGCGAACAGGAAAACGACCTTCTGATCCGAACCGGCCCGGGCACTCCCATGGGCGAGCTGTTCCGCCGCTTCTGGCTGCCGGCCCTGCTCTCCACTGAGCTGCCCGAGCCGGATTGCCCGCCCGTCAAGCTCACGATCCTCTCCGAGGAGCTGGTCGGCTTCCGTGACTCTGAGGGCCGGGTCGGCGTGCTCGAGCGCTACTGTCCGCACCGCGGCTCCAGCCTGTTCTGGGGGCGCAACGAGGAGAGCGGGCTGCGCTGCGTCTACCACGGTTGGAAGTTCGACGTCACGGGTTCGTGCGTGGACATGCCGAACGAGCCGCTGGAGAGCCGCTTCAAGGAAAAGATCCGCGCTACGGCCTACCCGACGGAGGAACGCGGCGGCGTGATCTGGGTCTACATGGGGCCCAGGGACCTTCAGCCGCAGATGCCCGAGCTGGAGTGGACCTTCGTCCCGCAGAATCAACGCTACGTCTCCAAGCGGATCACCGCCTGCAACTACCTACAGAACGTCGAGGGTGAGGTCGACTCCGCGCACGTGTCGTTCCTGCACGGTCGCGCGAACCGAGACGCCTCCCGCTACGACAATGTCCTATCGCGTTACGAGGCCGGCGACTCTACGCCGAAGTTCACCGTCAAACGGGCCGATCACGGCCTCCTCATCGGAGCGCGCCGGGATGCGGGTGACGAGGGCTACTACTGGCGCATCACGCCGTTCTTCATGCCGTCTTACACAATCGTCCCATCCGCGCCGGATCAGGTAAAGCTAGGGACCCTGGCTGTGCCGCTCGACGACGACCACATGATGGGCTTCACCGTTACATGGCACTCGGGCCGGCCGATGAATGAGGCCGAGCTGGCCTGGTGTACGACCGGCGACGGCAGCCACGTCTCGTTGCTCCCAGGGACGTTCAGCATGGTTCAGAACAAGGCGAACAATTACGAGATCGACCGGCAGAAGCAGCGCACGGACAGCTTCACCGGCATTCGTGGCGTGCGTACGCAGGATGTCGCAGTCCAGGAGGATCAGTGGGGTCCGGTGACCCGGCGCTGGAAGGAGCACCTCGGAACCACCGACCTGGCAGTCATCGCCCTGCGCCGTCACCTCCTCCGCTCGGCCGCAAACCTCCAGAAGGGCATCGAGCCGCCGGAGGCCCACAACGGCGCCGCCTACCGCATTCGCTCGGTTGCCGTCGTCCTCAAGCCGGATGTCGATTTTGCTGAAGGCGCCAGGGAGCTGATGTCGGCGCGCGCCTGAGGTATTCGATGCTTGTCCTATTCGAGACTGGAGATGCGACCGATGCTCAAGGTTGTTCTGGCTTTGTCGTTTGGGGTGCTCTTGGCGGCCTGTGGCGGCGGCCGCTCATCCGGAGGCTCGACCTCCTCGAGCGGCGGCGTCGCGTCCGGCAGCCCAATCAAGATCGGCCAAATCGTCGACATCAGCGCCGGTCCGTTCCAGGTCACCGGTGCAGCATCGCACCTCGCGACCGATATGGTCGTCGATCAGGTGAACGCCTCCGGCGGCATCAACGGCCATAAGCTCGAGGTCGTCTATGCGGACGCCAAGGGCGATCCGCAGCTCGCACTTACGCTCGCGACCCAGCTCGCCCAGCAGGACCACGTTGACGTCCTCATCGGTGGGGCCGGCAGCCCTGAGTGTCTGGGAATTCAGCAACTCGCACCGAAGCTCGGCATCGTCTACATGCCGACCAACGGTTGCGCCAACGAGCAGTTCTCAGTCCAGTCCTGTAACAAGTACTCGTTCCGCATCGACCCGGTGGGCAAGCAGCAGATCGAGCCATCAGTCGACTATTTGCTCAAGAATGTGGGCAAGCGCTGGGCGATCATGTATCAGGATTACGCCTACGGACAGTCTCAGGAGGCGGCCTTCAGAACCGCGCTGCAGAAGGGTGGCGGCTCGGTCGCCATCAGTATTCCCGTCCCGCTCACCGAGACAAATGTCACTCCATATCTCACAAAGATCCCAACCGATGGCTCCATCGATGGTGTCATCCTGGGCGCCGCGCCGCAGGGTCAGGCGAGCATGGCCTCAGGGATTCAGCAGTTCTCCATCAACAAGAAGCTGGCCATCGCCGGCGTCGCGACGCGCGAGCAGTACGGAGGCGTCTATCCCGACGCGCTTAACGGGGCCATCGGCGTGCCGACCGTTCACATCTCCGATCCTCTGCCCGACAACAAGGACGACCAGGCCTTCGAAGCGGCCTTCAAGGCGCAGATGACGAAAGAGCCGCAGTTCGCGGACGTGTTTGGCGGCGTCTCCAAGGGCGTTCCCGGCCAGAACGGCTACGCCGCCTACATCGCGGCCACGTCGCTGAAGCGGGCGATGATCAACGCGAAGTTTTCGGGCAAGGCCGATACCGAGAAGCTGATTGCTGCGTTTGAAAGTCTGAACATCCCGCAGGGCCCTGACGCGCCTGATGGGTCGATCGTTATGAACAAGTCGGATCACCAGGGCCGCACCACGACCTTCCTGCCGAAGATAAACGGCCAAAAGGACGAGATTGTGCTTACGATCCCGACCGACAAGATCGGCTCCATCGGCGACTGTAAGGTCTAGCGGCACGCGTTGATGCACAGGTTCGAGCGTCCGCCGGGCGTGGCTCTCGCAGACCAACCAGGTGCCATCAACGTGGCTCCAACGGAGGGGCGCATCGCTATGCGCCTCGACGGCCTGTGGAAGACCTATCCCGGGGCCGGCCAGCCGGCCGTCCGAGGACTCTCGCTGGACGTGTACGACGGCGAGATTGCGACCCTGCTTGGCCCAAGCGGCTGTGGCAAGAGCACGACACTGCGAATGGTTGCCGGACTCGAAACGGCAGATGAGGGGTCGATCTACTTCGGCGACAAAGCTGTTTGTATAGCAACTCGCCATTTTGCGTTGCCGCCGGATAAGCGCGACGTTGGCATGGTTTTTCAGTCCTACGCCATCTGGCCGCACATGACTGTGGAAGAGAACGTCGCCTTCCCCCTCAAGGCACGGAAGTTCCCCCGAAACCAGATCAAGCCGCGGGTCCGGCAGGCGCTGGAATTGGTCGGCATGGCCGGATTTGAGAAGCGCCCTGGCCCGCTTCTCAGCGGTGGACAGCAGCAGCGCGTCGCGCTCGCTCGTGCCCTTGTAACCGAGCCCCGCGTCCTGCTGCTTGATGAGCCCTTCAGCAACTTGGATGCCAAGCTTCGAGAGCAGATGCGTATCGAGGTCAAGCTTCTGCAGAAGCGGCTGAACATCGCAGTACTGTTTGTCACGCACGACCAGGTCGAGGCATTGAGCCTCTCCAACCGAATCGCACTGATGAATTTCGGAGTTATCCAGCAGCAGGGCAGCCCGAGACTCCTTTACGAGGAGCCCGCAAATGAGTTCGTGCGCGATTTCGTGGGGAAGACGCTGCTGCTCAAGGGCAAGGTTCAATCGAGCAATCCTTCTGGACAGCTGGCGATCGCGCTCGCAGGTGCGCCCGACTGCGTCGTCTTCGGCCGAACCTATGCCCCAGAGGGCGCGAGGACCGGCGAGGACGTGTCGATCGGTGTGCGTCCCGAAGACGTCGGAATCCTCCCTGCAACCTCAGCCCGGACTCCCCCGGGCCTTCTCCGTGGTGTGGCCCGAGCTGCCCTCTTCGCCGGCGAACGGGTCGAATACCAGGTGGAGGTGGAGGGCCAGCGAACCGTGGTAATCTACGGCGATCGCCACGACGCTATTGACGAGGGTAGCCTGGTCTGGCTCAGGCTGAGACCCGATGGGCACACCGCGTGGTCGTCCGGCTGGTCCCCTGGCGACGCGTTGTCAGCAGTGACCTAACATCCAGCGATAAGCGAACCTTATCGTTGCCATCACACGTTGCATATGGTTGACCGGCACGCGACAGTGCTACTGTCTGCTCACCGAGGCGTGCGGCAGGTACGGTGCTGGTTCCGCGGGGAACACCGTGCGTGAGACGAGGCGGAGGAACGTCGATGAACGAGCAGAGCTATTGGTCCCGATACTTACGAGTTGGTCACTCGCGCCGAGCCGTCTTGCGAGCAGCCGCTATGGTCGGTGCTGGATTCGTCGGTTCAGCTGCCCTCGCCTGCAAGCCGGCCGGGTCGAAATCCGCGTCAAGCGCTGCGCCGCAGTCCACCTCTCAGTCCAGCGGGCAGCCGGCCGGGGACGCAGCCTTCCAAAAGCAATGGAGTGCCCTGGTCGCTCAGGCGCGCGCAGAAAAGGAGCTCGTCGCAGTCCTCGGCCCGGACACAGTGGACGCTGAGGGAAAGATCTACCAGCACTTCGGCGACGTCTTCGGTCTGAAAGTCACGACAGTTGGCGGCAACTCGACCGACGTGACGAACCGGATCCTCGCCGAGCGTTCGCAGGGGCTGTACACCGTTGATATCGGGGGCCTGGGCGGCGGTGGGACAATTCGAATCCTCCAAGCCGGGGCATTTGCACCGTTGACTCCTTATTTCCTGGCACCTGATGTCCTCGACCGTTCCAAGGGTTGGCGGGTCAATTACGTTCCCTGGAGCGTTGACGATAAAGATCAGACGCATGTCACGTTCTACGGTCTGGGCGTAGGGTCGAACCTTATACAGATCTACTACAACACCAAGAACGTGACCAAGCAGGATCTGGATTCCCTCCAATCCTGGAATGACTTCCTCAAGCCACGATGGAAAGGGAAGATCGTAGTCGGAGACATATCCAATAACGAGGCGGAGGGCAACCTCACAACTGCCTGGCTGTATCTCGGCAAGAGCTACCTTGAGCAGTTGCTTCAGCAGAAAGTCGCAGTCGTTGCTTACGGTGACGCTCGAACCTACTCCGACGGCTTGGCGCGAGGGCAGTGGGATATCGGGCTCTTCTCCGGCGCCTCGGAGCAGGCGCTGGTCAAGGCCCGGCAGCAGGGACTGCCCGTGGACGAGCTTCCGGTTACCTTCAAAGAAGGGACAGCCGCCGAGATCACCAGAAACATCGGCGTCATCGACCACCCGGCGCACCCCAATGTTACCAAGTTGTTCCTGAACTGGTACCTCTCGAAAGACGGCCAGACATCGTACAACGAGTTGAATACGCGGCCCAACCTCGTCTCGCTGCGCTCCGATGTGCCTCAGGGGAAGGTCCCAGACGCTCTCTGGGCTCGCGCGTCCAATCCGAATCTCAAGATCGTCGACAACAACTCAGAGCCCTACAGAGCAGCGAAGGCTGCCTCGCAGGCGTGGTCGAAGCAGGCCTTCCAGCAGTACGGGCTGCGCCCCTAATCACGGTTTGACGTCGAGGCGCTCGCCTCCGCCCACTCGGACCCCAGTCGGAGACAGCATGGCCCGAGATGATGCATGGCCGGCCCTGATCCGCCCTGGTTCGCGCCTGAGGCCCGGGGTCGGCGCTTTCATAATGGGCGTTACCATCCTGGTTCTCGGTGTCTACCTCGTCTATCCAATCCTCCTGCTGCTGGTCCTCAGCTTCAACACGGCTACGGACATCCTCGTCGGCCCCGCCAAATGGGGATTGTCCAACTGGGTCCATGCCTGGGCATATCCCGGGCTCCTACGCTCTCTGTGGAACTCGTTCATGATCTGGTTGCTGGTTGTCGGCTTCAGCTTCCCGATCGCGACCGTTATCAGCCTCACGCTCGCCCGTACCCGCATCCCCTTCTCGCACGGACTCGAGTTCCTCTTCTGGGTCACGTTCATCTTCCCAGCCGTGGCCTCCACCGTCGGTTGGATGATGCTCCTCAGCCCTGGTTGGGGATTCCTCAACCAGGCGCTGCAACTGCTGCCCTTCATCCATCAGGGCCCCTTTAACATCTTCAGCGTGCCCGGCATTGTCTGGGTCAGGGTGATGGGGGACGGTATCGCTTTCAAGGTGATCCTCCTCACGCCTGCCTTCCGAAACATGGATAGCGCACTGGAGGAGGCGGGAAGGGTCTCGGGTGCCTCAAAGCTCAGCACCCTGCGACGAATCACGCTGCCGGTCATGATCTCGCCGATCGTGCTGGTTCTCGCCCTGCAGTTGATCAGAATCTTTCAGGGGTTCGAGGTCGAGTACCTCCTGGGCGCCCGCTGGGGCTTTTTCGTCTACTCCACCTTGATCTATCAACTCGTGCATCTGGAGAATATCCCCCGCTTCGCGGACGCGGTGGTGCTGGCAAGCGTCACATTGATGATCATTGCGCTGATCATCCCGCTGCAGCGCTGGATCCTCCAGCGACGGCCGTACACCACCGTTGGCAGCTCGTTCCGGCCTGGGTTGATAGATCTGGGGCGCTGGCGATGGTTTGCATTCGGAGCGATCCTGGCGATTGTTCTGACGCTCACAGCGGTTCCCGCCGTGGTTCTCGTAGCGGGCAGTTTCATGGTTCGAGTGGGGTTCTTCAACACGACGCCGCTATGGACGCTGGAACACTGGCAGTATGTCTTTGCCGATCCCGCTTTCCTAAGGGCCATGGGCACGACACTGGTTCTGGCTCTAACAGCTGGGATCTGCAGCCCGATCCTGTTCTCCTTCCTGGCTTACATGATCGTTCGCACGCGATGGCGAGGCCGAGGGTTGCTCGACACGCTCATCTGGGGCGCGGCGGCAATGCCCGGAATACTGTTGGGCTTGGGACTCCTGCTGACCTTCCTCACGACACCGGGCTTGAAGTGGATATTCGGGACGATCTGGCCGCTGATCATCGTGATCATCGTCGCGGGCATCACGACGGGAACAAACGTTTTCAAGGGCGTGCTTGTCCAGCTCGCCAGGGATCTCGAGGAGGCAGGCAGGGCGTCGGGAGCCAGTTGGCTGCGGACCTACGTCCAGATTGTGCTGCCGGTGCTCATGCCGACGATGGTCCTAATCGGTACGCTGAGTTTCGTCTCCGCCGCCGGCATGACGTCGAGTATTGTCCTGCTCGCCTCACGAGACACGACCACCCTCTCATTGCTCGCTCTCCAGTACGGTGCCGGAACCGGAGCACGCCTGGAGGAGGCGGGAATCATCAGCCTCATTATCACGGCGCTGACGCTGAGTCTCGCGCTGCCGGTTCGCCTGCTGGCTCTTCGGGTGGGAGTCCGGCACGATATGCGCGGAGATGGCGCCACCTTGCCGGAGGAGGCGTTCCCCGCGCCCCTGGATTCCGTCGCCTAACCGACCGCTGGCTGCCGGCCACCAGGAGACTTAGATATGACGCTCCCCGATGACCAGGATGCTCTGCTTCGGCAGACGGCCAGAGGAACGCCCATGGGTGACTTCCTGCGTCAGTACTGGCACCCCGTCGCGTCGCTCGCTGACCTGACTTCTGAACGGCCGACCAGGCGGGTTCGGGTACTCTCGCAGGCGCTCGTCTTGTTCAAGGACAAATCCGGCCGTGCCGCGCTTATTCCGGAACGCTGCCCTCATGAGGGCGCCTCCATGCTCATGGGCGCGATCAACGACCACGGCATCACCTGCGTGCTGCATGGATGGTTCTTTGACACGGAGCGCATGCGCAGCGTCTGGGACGACGACAGCGTCTGGGCCGATGGCTATCCCGTACGTGAGCACGCCGGCCTTTACTGGGCCTACCTCGGACCGGAGCCGGCGCCGCCGCTGCCGGTAAACGGGATTCTCGCGCCGGAGGCGGGGCCGCGCCGGATTACCCAGTACCCCCCACTACGTGCCAACTGGCTGCTCGAGGCGCCTGCGCATCTTCACGCGGGTCCTCTCTGGCTGCTCACACCCCTCGATCGTGAGCAAACGATGCTGCTTTCCGTGGAGCTCATCTCAGCCGGTGAGGCGAATGGCCAAGAACCGGAGATCGTGACGGCGACTGCGATTGAGGCGCGTCCCGACGCAGTCTCGGATGGGGGCGGTAGCTTTTTGGCGCCCTGGGGTTCGGTCCTTATGGCAGGGTCAGAAACCGAGAACCTCTACCGGTTTGTTCTGGGGCAGTTGGCGGCTACGCGCGATTGAGCGCCACCGCTGTCCCAGGACTGATATCGCCTATGCGGCGCATCTCCGGTTGCGGAGCGACCGGACGGCGGCGACCTCCCAAGAGATGGTCTCGGAACGCGCACCCCGCCGGGGAAAGGTCGTCGGTCCGCCAGACCAACGACCAGTTCAACCGGAGCGGGAACCCCTCCACGTCAAGGACTGCAACGCTCTGGGACAGCTCCCGCGACAGCACGGTGCTGTAGGGCACAAGTGCGACCCCCATCCCGCTCAGCGCCGCCGTCACGCATGCCTCGGTCCCGGCGAGCTCGAACGCCGGATGCAACACGACCCCGTATGTCTCGGCGATCCAGTCGAGCGCTCTGCTCTCGGCAGAAGGCGGCGATCCGATAATGAGCCGCTCATCCCTGAGCGCTTCTACTGCAACGGTTCCGGCGTTGGCCAGCCGGTGTCCGGACAGGGCGATCCAGACGAGGTCCTTCTCGGCCAGCGGGAGACTGGTGAGCTCCTGCTCGTCCACATCTCCCGTAATCACGGCGAGATCTGCCTCACGGCGTCGAACCTTCTCGATCCTGAGCGCAGGGGCCTCGATGTTGACGGTCACCGGAATACTTGGATGTCCCTGCCGGAATGCAGCGACCATTCCCGGCAGCAGATAACTACCAAAGCCAGACCCGACCGCCAGGCTGACTCGAGCCGGATTCGTGCTCTGTAGCGCCTCAATCTGCTTGAGCGTCGCTTCGAATTCCTGGAAAACGCTCTCGCACGTTCTGAGTAGCAGCCAGCCTGCGTCCGTCAGGCGGATCGGCCGCCGCGGACGCCGCTCGAAGAGCTGGGCTCCCACGGTTGCTTCCAAGAGCTTGACCTGCTGTGACACTGCCGGCTCAGTCAGCAGCAGCACCCTGGCAGCGCCAGTGAAGCTGTGCTCGCGGGCCGCGGCGGCGAACACCTCGAGCTGATGCAGCTTTAGCGACCGAGCCTTGGCTGTCATCGTTATTGTCCTCACCCCTGCACCAGCAATAAGCGCTGCTTATGCCAGCCGTTAAGCCTTGCATATTGTAGCGCCCGGACACGAGTGGTAGGCTTCAGCCTGCGTAGCGGCGGACTGGCGCGGAGGAGATAATGGCCTACGTTGTCGACACCAATGTGCACCTGCTTGATGTCGACCCCCGGGGCCGTCCCGTGCCACCACCAACAGGCAGGGTTCCCGCATGGTGGGAAGGCTCGACCGCGGAGCAGGTCCGCGACCACATGTCTCAGGCCGGCATCGACCATACCCTCGTCGTCGCGACTGGGACCTACGACGACAGCTACATTCTGGCCTGCGCCCGGCGCTACCCAGACTCGTTCACGGCCATCGCAAAGCTCGATGTATCCGACCCCGGCGCTGCCGCCATGCTCGGCTCTCTAGCAGCGCGGCCGGAGGTTGGGGGCATCAGGTTCGAGTGGCGCGGAGACGGCGCCGAGCCGGCGGACTGGATTGACGCGCCCCAGACGCGCGTGCTCTGGGAGCAGGCCGTCAAGGACGGGGTTCGCGTCTCACTTGCCTCGGTACGCAACGTCGAGCACCTGGGGTCCCTCCGGCGGGTGCTGGAGCGCTTCCCTACCCTGACCGTCATTCTGCGGCGCATGATCCAGCCCCCAGTTGACGATGGGCCGCCGTACCAGGACGCCGGCCCACTCTTGGCCTTGGCCGAGTTCCCCAACGTGCACTCGACCTTCTCGGACTTGAATATTGCCGAGACCGACACGGGCGCCTCCACCCACCTAGCGTTCTTCGAGACCTTCATCGGCAGCTTCGGGGCGAGCCGCCTCATGTGGGCCTCTTTTTTCCCTGCCCACCGAGCTACCCCGGAGGCGCCGATCAAGGGTTTGCTCGACTATGTGCGGGCGCAGCTCGCCTTTCTGCGCGAGGAGGATCTCGACTGGCTCCTGGGTGAATCGGCTCGCCGTCTCTATCCATCAGTGAGAGCAGCTGCGGCGAAGGTCGGGCCGGCGCCAATACAGGGAGGACAGTTTGAGCGCTAGGACGGTAGGCATTCTCAGTCCGGGTGAGATGGGCGCATCGCTCGCGAAATCGTTAACCGGTCATGGCATGATGGTGGTGACGTCGTTGGCAGCCCGCAGCGAGTTGACTAGGCTGCGCGCGACAGAAGTTGGCATTCGGGACGCCGGTTCGCTCGATGCCGTCCTTATCGAGAGCGATGTCGTTCTGTCCATCCTCACGCCCTCGGAAGCAGTCGGAGTTGCGGCGCAGGTTGCCGATAGCATGAGGCGCACGGGCGCGAAGACGGTGTTTGCCGATTGCAACGCGATCGCTCCGCAGACGGTCAACGCGATGAGCGCGCAATTTGCCGCTCTTGGCGCCGTGTTCGTGGATGCCGGCATTGCCGGCAGGCGGATCTACTGCTCCGGTCCGGATACCGCTGACTTCGAAGCGCTGCGCGAATACGGGCTCGATATCACCCGTGTCGGGCCAAACATCGGACAGGCATCCGGCCTCAAGATGCTGCATTCCACGACGACCAAGGGGACACGAGCGATGTGGCTGGAGCTGCTGCTTGCCGCCCGCATGATGGGTCTTACTGATGCACTCGCCGAGGAGCTTGCTGTTGGCGGAATGATGGTGAAGCAGGATCTGATCGATTTCATCAGTCACGAGCCCAAGCGCGCGCGGCGAATGGTGGGCGAATTGGAAGAGGCGGCGCTGACCTACGAGGGACTGGGGCTAACCCCCAAGATGTTGCACGGCGCAGCGGATATGCACCGGCTCATCAGCGAAACACCGCTCGCTGACCAGAGTCCGCGCGAGAAGGATCCGCCGGTGGACACAATCCTGGCTACGCTCCAGGAGCACCTCGCTGCAAGCGAGCCGCGCTCGAAAAGTGCCGTGTCACGTGGCTGAGCGACGGCTGAAGGCCGGTGTGGCGGGCCTGGGCCTGGGCGCCGCGCGCATCGTGCGAGAGATGGAGCTGTCGCCGTCCTTTGACCTGTACGCCGCCGCCGATAACGACCCAGACGCGCGCCAGCGCTTCCACTCCGTATTTCCCGACGCGAGGGTGTACGAGACGGTCGAGCAGCTCGCCGCCGATCCCGAGGTCGAGGCTGTATGGCTTTCAACACCCAACCGGCTCCACGCTGAGCACACTCGAATCCTTGCAGACGCGGGCAAGCACATCATGGTCCAGAAGCCGATGTCCGTAACGCTGAAGGATGCCGAGTTGATGTGCGAGGCGGCGGATCGGAACCACGTAAAGCTCCTGACCGGTCACTCGCAGGCGTACTCGACCTGGGTTCGGCTGGCGCGCCAGATTGTGCGCTCGGGCGAGCTTGGCAGGCTCTGCGCCATCAACGTGCTGGCCTATAACGGCTGGCTGATGAGCACGAGAAAGCTTGAAGATCTCGACCCGAGTGAGGGCGGAGGCATCGTCTACCGCAATGCGCCTCACCAGATCGACTGCATCCGGCTCATTGGCGGCGGCATGCTGAAGACCGTCCGCGGAACAGCCGCCCGGTGGATGGCGGAGCGGCCGTACCCCGGCTACTACGCTGCCTATATGGAGTTCACGGACGGGACGCCGGCGGTGGCGATTCAGAACTCCTTCGGCTATTTCAATGCCCAGGAGATGATCCCCGACGGTGCAACACCCCGGCAGAACAAATCCGCGAAGACCGGCACTATTCGGAAGGCGCTGCGCGACGGAACGCGAAACGAGACAGCGGAATACCAGAAGCTGGGCATCGGCCGGCCTCAGGACTTCGGCGCCGCGGCGCTCGATCCGCAAGGTGGATGGCTGGGCGCCTGGTATGCAGACGACCTGGGTATTGCACTCATATCGTGCGAGCGCGGCGACATTCGCCAGTCGCCGAATGGCATCTTCGTCTACGACGACGGCGGCGTCCGTGAGTACAGGATTGCGCGTGGTGCCTCCCCATCCACCTGGTACCTGCAGCTTTGCGAGCTCTACAACGTGGTCGTGCTCGGACAGAAGGACTTCCACAACGGTCGCTGGGGCATGGCCACACTCGAGGCGGCACTCGCAATCGCTCAGTCTGCCAAGACTCGCGCCGAGGTCGAACTGACGCATCAGGTTGAGATGGGCGACGGCTACGACGCCGCCTACGCCGTTCAACCTGAGGAGATCGTGCAGCTGGCCTAGGCGGAAAACTGGCCTGGTCATGGCCTGGTGAAAGGACAGCATTTCGTGTCACGGCTGACCATCGCCGACCTGCAGGAGATGAAACGGAACGGGAAGAAGCTCGCGGCCGCGGTCATCTACGACGTTCCAATGCTGCGGATCTTTGAGCGTGCAGGCGTGGACGTTCTCTCCATCGGAGACAGCTTCGCCCAATACCTCCTCGACGGCTCGATGGACGACGTGTCCGTCGACGACATCCTGCTGTTCGCGAAGGCGGTGATCCGCAAGGCGGAGCGGGCCGTCATGAGCATCGATGTGCCAATAGCCGTCTGCGCCGATGGCCCTGCCGCCGTCTTGAAGGCTGCCCGTCGCTTCCGGGAGGAGGCGGGGCCGGACTTGGCCAAGATAGACATTCCTTCTGGACCTGAGATGCTGATCGACGAGGTGAAGGCCGTCATGGAGGCGGGCCTCGGCGGCTACTGCCGCGTTCGCTACCGCCCCGAGCGGGCGAAGTCCGATGGCGTCGCTGCCGAGCACGAACACGTGATGAAGCTCGCGCGTGCTGTGCAGGAGGCCGGCGCTTCACTGATCGATCTCTACCAGGGGACGCCGGAAATCTATCGAGATGTCGCCAAGGATCTGCACATCCCGGTCATCGGCGGGCAGTGGTCAACCAAAGACTCCGATGGCAAGATCTTCATCTATCCCAACTTCGTCGGCTACCGGCCCGACACTATCGATCGAACCGACGGGCGTAGCGCCAGCAGGTTCATCTACGACCTGCTCAAACCGGCATTGGACGAGGTGCATGCCGGCGCCTGGCAACCTCAGCCGTAACCGCCGCGTGCGATTCGCCCGCCCAACCATCATTGCGGCCGATCGCCACGGTGATTGCCGGAGCCGCAGACCTTGCGAGAGGAGAGCCGAAAATGCCCGCTGTTAAACAGAAGCGCGTCCAGTTGAGCCACGGCACAACCAACTACGTCGAGGCCGGCACGGGCTACCCGGTCATCATGCTGCACGGGTCCATGATCTATCAGGGCGGCGTCGACTGGCTGCCCAGCATGGGCCCGATCGCCGAGAGTTTCCGCGTGATCGCGCCGGACTTTCTGGGTTGGCCGGCCGGCGATACCCGCGCCAACATGGACGCTTTCCCCTCGCTTGTCGATTTCGTGCGGGAGTTTCAGGACGCCCTCAACATCGAATCCAGCCACATCGTCGGCACATCGATGGGGGGCTGGATCGCGGGGCTGCTTGCCTACGAGAGCCCAGATCGCGTCGGCAAATGCGTTCAGACCGGGCACAACGGTTTCAACGCCTCGCCCAACGCCGGAATGACGAACTACGACAAGCCGCCGTCCGACCAAGAAGCCCGAGACTGGGTGCTTAACGTCACCAAGGGCGTAGATGTGGACGGCGAAGCGCTCCTCAAGCAGAAACTGCACAAAATTCACGATCCGGCCTTCTTGTCGGCGTTTCAAAACCTCATGCACAGCATGGGCGAGGGTGAGAACCGCGAACGTTACTCACTGCAGCGGCGCTTCGCTCACCTCAAGGTGCCGACGCTGTTCCTGTTCGGCGAGAACGACCACGGGCCGATGAAGATCGCCGCCGAGCTCCCGAAGGCACTACCCGGATCGCGTCTGGTTGTCATGAAGGATTCCGGCCACCGCAATCACATCGAGCAGCCCGCCGTGTTCGGCAAGAACGTCGTGGACTTCCTCAGCGAGTAGGTGCTATTGGAGCCCGCCGGAGCGCCGCTCTCACGCACGGTTGTGCGGCGTCCGTCACCGTCCAGGCACATGTTCGGTTTCCCCAAGGGAAGTTCTGTCGGGGGCTTCGCCCCCGTGCCTCGGTTCGGCCCGTGGGCACGGCTCGGAGACCTACGGGGGTCGCAGGGGGCGAAGCTGCGCCCGAGCAGGCGACCCATTTCATGCATCCTTGTGCACCCAAAGAATAAGCGTTGCTTATCCTTGCTATCAGGCCTTGGATATGGCTAAGCCCCGCGAGCGATGCTACGTTCCGGCTACGGAGGTACAAGTATGGCGCGCGTATTGATTTCTCCCGACTCCCACATCATCGAACGGCCCGACTTGTGGGTCGAGCGTCTGCCCGAGTCCTACAGGGAGCGGCTGCCAGACGAGTACCGCCCGCGCCCGCCGCGACAGTCGAATGGCAGCGGTTCTGCCGCTGCTCCGGTCGCCAAGCAGAGCGGCGCCTCCGCCGACCGGCGCTCGAACACGCCCATTTTCGGCGCTGGGATCGACCCGAACAAGCGCATTCCTGAGATGGAGCAGGACGGCCTCACCGCCGAGGTCCTCTACTGTACCCGGGCGATGCAGATGTTCCATTTGGAGGACGCGACGCTGCAAGAAGCCTGCTTCCGCGCCTACAACGACGAGCTGGTGCAGTATTGTAGCGTCGCCCCCAACCGCCTTTACGGCATCGGTCTCATCTCCGTCTACAACATCGACAACGCCATCAAGGAACTGGAGCGCTGTCGGAAGGCGGGCTTGGTGGGCGCGATGGTGTGGATGACGCCGCACCCGGAGCTGCCCTTTTCCAGGTCGGACCACTATGAACGATTCTGGGCGGCAGCACAGGACCTCGATGTTCCGGTAAGCCTGCACATCAACACCGGCTTCGACTTCATCTCGCTGACGCCCCAGGAGAAGCGAGGCGGAGCGAAGGGCTACGTCAGCGCCGCGGTGAACCAGCGGATCCAGCTCGCGGCCGATGCGCTGTTGGACCTCATCTTCACCGGAACCTTCGAACGCTATCCCAGACTGAAGATCGTCATCGCCGAGTGCGAGATCTGCTGGATCCCCACCTACCTGCAGCAGTGGGACTTCAACATTCGCCGTTACAGCGAGCGTGGGCCCGTCGAGCCGAAAATGTCGCTCATGCCGAGCGAGTACTTCGCCCGCCAGATCTACGCGACCTTCCTGGAGGATGAAGTCGGCGGTCATAGCCTCGAATGGTGGAAGGCCGGTCAAGAGAACTGCATGTGGTCGACTGATTTCCCGCACTCGCGGACATCGTGGCCGCACTCACGAGAGCTGTTGGAGAAGGAGATCGGCTACCTTCCGGAGTCAACTATCCAGAAGGTTGTTCACGATAACGCGATCAGACTCTACGGGCTCAAGGTCCCTGAGCCCGTGGCCTAGCGCGACTCTGAAAACCAGAATGGAATGTCCTTCGACAGGCTCAGGACGAGCGGATTCGGGTTCCGCTCATGGTGACCCTGTCGAACCATGAGACGCGCATCCCTGCGGGCTCCTTTCTGAGATGCTCGTCGGACGCTGTGAACAAGGGGCAAAGAGTGGCCAACGTCGTTGACATGAGCGCTCACATCTACTCCGGAGACCGAACGCGCTTCCCGCTCGCCCAGCGCCTGCGAGGGAAGCTGCCCGTCTGGGCGAAGGGGAGACAGTCCCTGCCCGCGGAGGAGTTCCTTGACCTTATGCGGGAAAACGGCGTGTACCAGGCTGCCCTGGTTCACCAGATGGCCGTCTACGACACTGACCACAGCTATGTCCTCGACGTTCGCAAGCGCTACCCCGAGTCCTTCGTCGTCATGGGCGCGATTGACATCGCCTACCGGCATGCGCTGTCTATGGCGGCCTGGCTGGCCGAGGAACCCGTTGACATTCTGCGGTTTGAGCACGCGGATGCAATGGACCCGGAGTTATGGCTCAACGCTCCACAGACAACACCGTTGTGGGAAGAGGCGTCGCGGGCCGGAATCCCCGTCTCAATCCCCTTCGTCCAGATGCGGCACGTTCCAACCCTACGCCGCGTGATCGAGCGCTATCCGAGCATCCCGATGCTTCTGCGCAGATTGGGAGGACCGCCGACGGAGGATGGCCCGCCCTACATCGCTGCACAGGATTTCTTCTCGCTCGCCGAGTTTCCGAACGTCTATTTCATCTTCTCTCGAGAGAACATCAGGGCAGCAGAGAAAGGCAAGTCAACGCCGCGGGCATTTTTCGAGACCTGTATCAGCAAATTCGGAGCCAAGCGCCTTATGTGGGGCTCCTATTACGGGACGAACGTCGCAACGGGCGACATGCAGTATAAGGACCTCATCGACGATGTCCGCAACGGGCTTTCATTTCTCGGTCAGGAGGATCGCGATTTCCTCTTGGGGGAGTCGGCCCGAAGCCTGCTCCCAGGCCTACGAAGTGCTGTCGCATAGGCGTGCTTGGACCGGCTTGACAGTAGAAGGACGGAGTAAAGGCAGATGGCGGAAGAGCTTGACCCGAAGGCTATGGGGGCGCGGCGTTTTGCCGGCAGGGTCGCGGTTGTCGGTGGCGCAGGTCAGGGAATCGGTCGTGCGACCGCCAGGCGGTTGGCTGCGGAGGGCGCCGCTGTCGTCGTCGCGGATCACGTCGAGTCGACGGCCCAACGCGTCTGCCAGGAGATCCGCGATCACGGCGAACGAGCCGTCACGTTTGTCGGCGACCTGCGCGAGAAGGAAGCCTGCGAGGCGCTCATGCAGCGAGCGGTCGAGTCATTCGGCCGCCTCGACTGCCTGGCATGTATCGCAGGCGGTAATCTCTGGACCAAGTACTACCACAAGTTGAGTCCTGATCAGGTGGAGGCGTCGCTGACCAAGAACCTGTCGCCCACGTTATGGATGACCTATTACGCCGTCCCGATCATGATCGAGCAGAACAGCGGCTCAATCGTCAACGTTGCCACGCACGCTGTCGTGAACTCAGGACACGTCCCCTATGCCACCGCTAAAGGGGGCGTGATCTCACTGACGCTCTCGCTCTCGAAGGAAGTAGCTGCCCACGGGATCCGCGTCAATTGCGTCGCTCCCGCTCATAGTCGATCTGATGACCCCGACGACCGGCTCACGCCGAGCCTTTACGGCGTTGATGTGCAGGCGCCGGCCAGCACCGATTCGGATGATCCTGAGGGCGGGGAGAGTCCGGAGCAGAGCGAGATGCGGCGCCGTATAACTGTCCCCATGGGTCGCCGGGGAACCATGATCGAGCAGGCTGCGGCAATCGCCTTTCTCCTATCCGAGGACGCCTCCTACATAACGGGACAAATCCTGCCGGTGAACGGCGGCGCCACCTACCCATTCTGAGCCGCAGACCCTCGGGACAGCACAGGTGGCCGCCTCACACAGCGACAAGGAGGACGTTATGGCCCAAAAGGCGAAGTTGAGGCTCAGCTTTGTGGGTACGCTTACCGACCGTGTCGCGCCGCTGCTCGACGGAACGGTCGAGCCTGAGGGGATCGAGCTCGTTCACACGAACTCCGGAATGACTGAGGCCTCGTGGCGCGTCCTCAAATTCCAGGAGTTCCAGGTTCAGGAATTGCCGATCTCATGCTTCTTCATGGCCGGATCCTTGGGACTGGACTTGGTTGCCATTCCCGTATTTCCGCGCCGGACGTTTATGCATACCGGCTTCCAATGCCATCTTGAATCAGGAATTGAGAGGCCCAGCGACCTCGCTGGGAAGCGGGTCGGGATGGCTGAGTTCCAGCAGACTGGGAGCATGTGGGCGCGGGGCATCCTGGAACACGATTTCGGCGTCTCGCAGTTCAAGGTGCAGTGGGTGGAGCAGGCCGAGAGACTCAGCCACGGGGCCACCTTTTACACGCCACCGAAAGGCGTCTCGCTTGAGCGGATTCCTTCGAGCAAGAACCTCTCGGCCATGCTTGTCAACCATGAGCTCGATGCCGCCCGCGTAGGTCCGCCGCGGAATCGCGCCGACAGGGAGAAGGTCAAGCCCTTGTTCCAGGATCCAGTCAAGGAGGGTATCCGGTTCTTCTCCGACCACGGATTCATCCCCGCCAACCACATCTACGCCATCCGGCGGGATGTGTACGAAGAGTACCCCTGGGTGGCCCTGAATCTCTACAACGCCTTCGTCAAAGCCAAAGAGATCGCCCGCGGAACCCTCGACGACCGAATCCCCACCGATATGGTCTTTGGCTCTGAGTACATGCAGCAGACTCGCGATATCTTCGGAGACGACCCATTCCCCTACGGCTTCAACCCCAACGAGAAGATGCTCCAATCGTGTGTCGAGTTCTGCCAGGAGCAGGGGCTGGCGAACACGACGGAATCACTCGAATCGCACTTCGCTTCGGTCACGCTTGAACTCTAGACGGCGGTCGGAGGAAAGATCACCCGACCCATGCCGGCTAGCGTGTGCCAGGCATTCGAGCCGCATCCGCGGTCATTCGGCCGCCCTCTACGTGTGTTTCTATCGGGGCTTTGCCCCGCACCCCGGCGCTGTGCGCCGAGGCGCACCGGATGCGGCACCTCGATGCCACGCGTAACGGCGATAACCTTGGAAGAGGTGGCTGCGGCTCCAGGCGAGTACGAGCATGCACTGGCGGCCTCGAATTTGAGCGCGACTTCTAGGTCCAAGGCGGGTGTATTTGTCCGGCGCCGTTCGGTTCGTTCACTGGCTCAGCGGCGAAGCCATGCCTGGGCTAAGCTGTGGTCACCTTCGATGCCTGCCAGGTAGGCGTTGAGGTATCGGTTTTGACGTAGACGTTGGTCGGCAACAAGGCGGACGCTGCCAAAGCCGTCCTTGCAGGCGTTGATGGCCGCATCGCCAGGCCTAGCGCTGGAACATCTGGCAGGTTTTGACAGCTCGGTGGAAGTTACTGGCATGAACCGGCACCTACACTAGCTAGGCCCAACCGCTGGACCGCTCGTGGCGAGCACTGTTAAGGAATCGCGCCGTGTGTCGGTTGCTGGTCTGGCTGCTGGCCCTGTTCTTCCTTGGTTCTCTCGCCGTGTCCCACGCCTCTGCACAGGCACCAGCGGGCGGCACCTTTCGGACGATCACCGCCCGTCAGGGCTACCAGTTTGAGGTGCCGGCTGATTGGCAGGATGTGCCCTTCGCGGGAGCGCTCGACCTAGGGGTCTTATCACCCGATGGAGTGTTGCGGCCGGCTCCGCTAGCGCACCGGACGTCTCAGCTGTTACGCTCCCCGACTTTTCTCAGTCGCTCGCCAGCGGGCTTGGCGAGGGTCCACCGCCCCCCGGGGAAAGTTCGGTCACCGTGTTCGAGGGGCCCGATCCGATCGAGGTGCCCAACGCCGACGCGGCGGTCAGCCTCACCGCGACGTTTGGGGACAGCCGAGGAAATCAATACATCGTCGCAGTGCGCATGGCGGTCCGGGGGCAGACCGCTTACACCTTCCTGCTCATGGTTTCGCGAGACTACTACGCCTCTGACCCGAACTTTGGCAGGATCCTCGATTCCTTCCAGTTGACCCCGGTCTCCCAGACCGGCCCAGGGTCGCCGCCCCTCTCGCGGGCGCAGGCCTTTGGGCTGTACCCGGAGGAGGCCGTCATCGCGCTGCTACCCTACCGACTGAGCAACCAGGACGTGCTCCCCGGATACAGCGTTGGTGCTACCTAAGCAACTGAAGCGCAGCGGCTCCAAGTCGCGCTTCAACTCACGCCCTTCTTTATTGACGCGACCGCCGCACCCGTCGATTACACCTTGACCGACTCCTACATTGATCATCCGGCTGGGTTCGTCATGTACGAGCCGGACCCGCCCGCCGCGCTGCACAGGATCGATGAGCAATGGAAACGGGTGATAAAGGCCAGACAGGTATTCACGAGCAAGGAGAATAGCAGCGTCACTCCGCTTAGCGGGTGGCGATCGGGTGATAGCCGACCTCGAGAGCAAGCGCTCTTTAGTGCGTAGGGCCCGACCACCGAGCGGGGGTGCAGGGGGCATCAGCCCCCTGCAGTGAGAAAACCCGCAGAGGGCAATAAGCCGACCGATGCCGCGTGCAATGACGCCCACGAACCTCAACATCGTGCGAGGACGAGAAGCGAGAACATGGAAGACGTCGAAGAGCTGAAGATTTTGGTGGCGCGGTCGTGCCGGATCCTGGGGATGGAGAACATGACGCGGGAGCCGGCCGGCCACGTGAGCGTCCGCATTCCGCGAAGCAATCGATTCATCGTCAAAGGTCGAGGTCCCGGCGAGGTTGCCCTTCGCTACGCTCGGCCTGAGGACCTGGTTATCAGCGATTCGGACGGAAACAAGCTCGAGGGTCGCGCCGATCTGAACACACCCGGCGAGACATCAATCCACACGGAGATACTGAAGGCCCGCCCCGACGTCAACTGCGTCATACACGTGCACCCAACGAACGTCGTGCTGTTCACGATTACCAACAGAGAGCTTCTGCCACTTGTCGGCGCCTACGATCCGGACGCGCTTGCCATCGTCCAGGCAGGGATCCCTCGCTACCCCCGCAGCATCCTCATTAGTACGCCACAGCTCGGCCGCGACCTCGCCAACACGCTCGGCGACAAGTCCGTCTGCCTCATGCGCGGACATGGCGTCACTGTCTGCGGTCCATCCGTGCAGGACGCCACGGTCACCGCCTGGCGGCTTAATGACCTCGCCGAGATCAACTACCGCGCGGCCCTCCTCGGCATTCCGGAGTCGATCCCGCTCGAGGACCAGGACGTGTTCCGTGAGATGACGAACGCACGTCCTCCAGTCGCCAACGGTCGTTCCACAACCGTCACATGGAACTATCTCATCAGGCGGCTGCAGGAGGAGATGCAAGGCTAACGCATGTAGCGCGTCGTGTCCACGTCATAGGATCGCTTCTTGGTGAAGGCGTCCATCATCTCGGCCGGCGAAAGTGCGGGCGAGACATTACCGGGAGCCACCTTCTCTCTGAAGCCCCGCAACGTCTCGTAGACCGCCTGAGACGCAGCCGCTATTGGCCGGTGGTTCCAGCCGCCGATGCGCACACCCATCGACGCCAGATATGCGTCATCGTCGAGTTCGGCAGGTGCGCCACCCAGTACGAATGGTAGGGACGATACCGCGCGCAGCGCCTCCAGCTCGGCGCGTGTCCGCATCCCGGCGAAGAACAGACCGTCGACGCCGGCCGCCTCGTACGCCCTCGCGCGCTCGACCGTCGTATCAATCCCCGCCCTGATGGCGCCGGTCCGTCCCAGGATCACGAGGCTCGGGTCCGAACGTGCCGCGACCGCGGCGCGCATCTTGCCGGCGCCCTCTTCCACCGACAGGAACGCCTCTTCGGCGTGACCAAACGGTCGCGGAAGCACCGTGTCCTCGATACTCATCGCCGAGATGCCGGCCGTCTCCAGCTCCTGTACACAGCGCATCACATTGAGGGCGTTGCCATAGCCGTGGTCCGCGTCCACCATCAGCGGCAGCGACACTGCGCGTGTCACCCGACGCGCCTGCTCGGCGAACTCCGACAGCGTGAGCAGTACGATATCCGGCGCTCCCAGCACCGCCAGCGACGCCGTGGAGCCGGCCATCATCATCATCTCGTAGCCGAGAGCCTCGGCCGCACGCGCTGACAACGGATCGAACACCGACGCCGGACGAACAAACCGGTCGCCCGCAAGAATCGCGCGCAGACGTTCGCGCTGCTCGTGAACGTTCATGTGAGGGCCTCCGTTCGCTTGGAATCTGAAACCGCTTGCCCCGAGCCTGTCGAATAATGCTCCAGCGGGCCCTTGGGGCGCCTAATGAATCGCGGCCATCCGCCGCTCGAGCGGCACCTCCGTTTGCTGGTGCAAGTAGATTTCCTTGCCGTCACGGGCCGATTCCATGATGGCGAGCGTGATCTCGTGTGTGGCCGCGCCCCAGCGACCGTCATGCAGTGGCGGCACGTTGTTCGTCACGGCCTGATACAGCTCCTCAAACTCCGCCTCGCCGCGGGCTTCGTCCGGTGGCAGCACGATCTCGCGCCGCCCGGTCTCGTCATAGACCCAGATGCCCTGTGGCGACTGGCGCAGGTCCGCCTTCTCGCAGCTCACCAGGGTGATGCCGAAGGTAGTGAAGGGCGCTTCCTCGGTGCGCCTCGTGGAGCCTGCGCTCCGTCCGGCAACGTAGCCCATCGCGTTCTTCGCTGCCTCCTCCTGCTCCGCGGTCCGCGCCCCGGCGGGAGCTCGGAGCCGCAGCTCCGGACCCCAGGTGATCTCATTGGTGCTGAAGTGTCCGTAGCCGGAGTAGACGATGGTCCCTGGCGTGCCGTCCTCGAACTGGAGCCAGACCGAGAACGCCCCCGGAGCGTTCCGTGAGGGGTCGAGCGACAACACCATCGCCCGAACGCTCTTCACCATCGTCCCCGTGATGAGTCGCAGAATGTCGATGTGATGCGGCGATTGACGGTAGACCACGCCACCGCCGGCCGTGACATCCAGCTCCCACGGCCGCCGCGGCCGGTAGATCCAGTCGGTGTAGTTCCAGGTCTGAATCATGCCGACCCGCCCGAACTCGCCGCTCCAGACCAGCTCGGCCAGCTTTCGTACTGGAAACAGCAGGCTCTGCGTGTGCCCGCAGACGAGCCGGACCTTGTTCCGCTCGGCTGCCTCCACCATCCGCTCGCAATCCCTCATCGTCACGGCCATCGGCTTCGTCGTGATGACATGCTTGCCGTGCTCCGCGGCCGCGATCGCATGCTCCGCATGAAACGGTGTCGGCGTCACCACGTACACCGCGTCGATCTCCGGGCTCTCGCACATCTTCTCGACGGAGGTATAGCCCTCGATCTTGTAGTCCTTGGCAAACGCCTGCACAGCGTCCTCTCGGACGTCGGCGGCGGCGGTCAGCACGACATGCGGATTGTGCTCGAAGCCTGGGAGCAAATTCATTGCCCCGGGCCCCAGCCCTGCGATTCCAAAGCGAAGTGGGCGGTCTGCCATAGCCCAGCGTCCTTTCTCTCGGGCGCGCGTCCCCGCTCAAGGTGAGAGCCTGAAATCGCCGTCGGAGTCCCCGGAGGGGCGGGTTTAAAACCCGCCCGCAAGCGGTTCCAGCGATTCGCTCACACCCTCAGAGCCTGTCGAACTACGAGCCCCGAAACAATGTAGGCCGAAGCTCTCCCAAGCGCCACGCTCGAACGCAGTGCTGCGGCGCCGGCCGCCCGAGTCGGAGGGCCACGAGGCACTTCCCGGCGTTCGCGGTGCAGTGATCGCACGTGTGTTCATCGTCGGCAGGGTTGCAGGGGGCGCAGCCCCCTGGAGGAGCCCAAACATTGGGTGGGCGGGTGGGCAATACGGCCCCAAGCAGGCCACCTGTTTCCCGTGCTCCTGCCGCTGCGAAGCGGCAGAAATAGGCGAGCAGGCAACCTATGTGCCATCGGCGGTGCCAGCGCATGGGCAACTATGCTTGGATGTGACGAATTCCGCAGCATGCGAGCAACGATTGCGAGGAACGAGAATGGAGCCATACAAGGTCAAACCCGGAATGCAGTGCACACTCTCCGATGGCAGTCTGGTCGAGGTGCAGACCGTGCAGCCCGACAACATCCACATTCGCGTTAAATACCTCGACTCCCTTGATAACCCGGCCATTCCCGCCGGCACCGTCCAGAACGTTCCGTTCGAGGAGCTGATCGCCGAGTACATGGGCGACCACGCCGAAGGCCTGACCTGATGCACGGGTTGCCTGCGCGCTGCCCCCGCATTTCCTTCGCCCGCGGTGCGCAACGCGGCGAAGATAGGTGGCAGAACAAGCCGAAGGCTGCTCTATTGGCGAGGATAGGGGTCTCGCTTTATGATTCAGTTAGCGAACAAGTGCGCTTGACCGGGCGCTGCACGTGTTTCGGAGAGGCGACGCATGACATCTGACGCAGGGACTCGGGTTGAGTCCTCGTACTGGAGGGGGCTTGGCCGGTCTCGATCGACCCGGCGTCGCGCCCTCGCGGCCGCAGCGACCGCCGCCGGCAGCGCCGCGTTGCTTGCCGCCTGCGGTCCGCGCACGAATGCGCCGTTCCCCTCACAGACAACTGGAGGCAGCCAACGGCCACGCTCGGGCGGCACCGTCACGGTGCGGACGACGGTCGACCCGTTTGACTGGGACGTCACCTACGTCGGCAAGGGCGCGCCCAACGTGAACGGCATAAGTCATGCCTACTCGTCAGTGCTGCAGTTTAAGTCCGGGCCTAACGTCAAGTATGGCGACCTGACACTCGAGCCGGCGTTGGCAGAGAAATGGGAGACGCCGGACGGTCAGACGTTTACCTTCCACCTGCGCAAGGGTGTGAAGTTCCCGAGCGCGGCGCCTACGAATGGGCGCGAACTCACGTCAGACGACGTTAAGTTCTCCTATGAGTATCTGTCGCGCACCGGGTCGATCGCCGCCAAGAATCTCCCCGCCGCCGATCAGGCATGGCAGTTCGAGGGGCTCACCAGTATTCAGACCCCGGATCCCTCAACCGTGGTGGTGAAGTTCGACAAACCCTTCGTCCCGTTTCTGAACTACATGGGTTCGGACGACAATCCAATCATGCCTCGCGAGATCTTCGATCAGTACGGCAACTTCAAAGACCACCTCGCTGGAACCGGCGCCTGGCAGCTCGACACCGCCGCATCGCAGGCCGGGTCGAAATGGGTTTGGAAGCGCAATCCCACCTACTGGGACGCCGGCAAGCCCTATATCGACCAGGTGACGTGGCTTGTCATGAAGGACGATCCGGCGGCGTTCGCGGCCTTTGGGACCAAGCAGGTCGACATCCTAACGGGTGCTGGGTACAACGTTTCAGTTAAGCAATCCGAGCAGATCGCCAAGTCTCGACCGGATGCCGTTCTCCCCGCTATTCAGGATCTCAGCCCCGTCCCGTTCTACATGATGGTTTCCAAGCCACCATTCGACGATCTCCGCCTTCGCCAGGCTGTCGCGTATGCGCTCGATCGTGACGAGATGATCAAGACCTTCACCGAGGGCAAGGGAAGCTGGGCGCTGGCAGGTGGGTTTCCGGATACCTTCAGCCAAGAAGAGATCAAGCAGATGCTGAAGTACGATCCGGCGCAATCAAAGCAGCTTCTCGCGGCCGCCGGGCACCCTAACGGCCTCGAGGTCGAGTTCATCTACCCCGGCCAGGCCTACGGCGACCAATACGTGCAACTGGTCCAGCTCGTCCAGGCGCAGCTCAAGAAAGTCGGCATCAATCTCAATCTGGTCGTACTCGACAAGCAGGATTGGTTGACCCGAGAGCGCAAGCACCAATTCCAGATGACCTTCCCCGCTGGGAAGTCCCTCGGCGAGGATATCGATTCCTATCTCTACGCGGTCTTTTATCCAGGATCCGGCACCAACTATGGCGACATCAACGACGCGCAGCTGACGCCGCTGCTCGATCAGCAGCGTAGAGAGACCGACGCGGTCAAGCGCAAGGAGATCATCCGGCAGGCGGTCAAACGGATCAACGTGGACCAAGTCTTGGGCTTGGCGCTCTACTACCCGGCCAACGTGGATGTCTGGTCGCCCCGGATCGCCAACTTTGGTCGCAATTTTGGTGTCAAGGGCTGGCCGCTGGAGCAGAGCTGGCTGACCGGCTAAGCTTCTGAACCCCCGCAATCGGACGAAAGGAATACCCCATGCTAACGACAGAGGAGAATGATTTCCTGACCCGTGTCGGCCCCGGAACACCCTGCGGCGAGCTTCTGCGACGCTACTGGTATCCCGTGGCCATGGCTCAGGATCTCACGCCGGATCACCCCACCAAGTTTGTGCGCCTGCTCGCCGAGGATCTCGTCCTCTTCCTGGACAAGTCGGGTCGCGTCGGGCTCCTTGGCGACCACTGCGCGCACAGGAGCGCGTCGCTCGTGTATGGCCGCGTTGAAGAGCGCGGGATCTCGTGCGCCTATCACGGCTGGCTGTACGACACCTGCGGGAATATCCTCGAGACCCCGCCCGAGCGGAATGACGCGGTGATCAAGAGCGTCAAACAGACGGCCTACCCGGTCCAGCGCTTTATCGGCATGTACTGGGCCTATCTCGGGCCCGATCCGGCGCCGGAGATCCCCCGCTACGACGTCTGGGCGCGAACGGACGGACACCGCAAGATCGTGGTGCACCCCAACCTCGATTGCAACTGGTTGCAGCCGATGGAGAACTCCGTTGACCCCGCGCACCTGCAGGTGCTGCACCAGGAGTTCATCGGCGGGCAGCGCAAGCCTGTCAGCACAACGCGGGGCTTTACGGATGACGTCGAGAGCTTCGATTTCTGGATCGATGCCAGCACCGGCACGCTGATGAAGAAACGAACCTACAAGACCGGCTACGTTGAGGAGCATCCGGTGCTGTTCCCCAACATTCTCCGGCAGGGGATCAACACCCAGATCCGCGTCCCGATCGACGATACCCACACGGCGCATATCTTCGTGGGATTCGAGCTGTCCGAGGACGGAAGCATTCCAGAGGATGAGGGCGACCCGCCGGTCTCCTACATCGAGCCGTACAAGGATCCGGCTGACAAGTCGCATCCAGAAGCGCATTACCTCATGAATACCGTGCTGGCGCAGGACCATGCCATGTGGGAGACGCAGGGCCCGCTCACCAATCGCAGCGTCGAGCACTTGAGTTACTCGGACCGAGGCGTTGCGTTGCTTCGGAAAATCCTCAAAGAGAACATTGAGAAGGTACAGCGTGGCGAGGATCCGCTTGGCGTCGTGCGCGATCCGAAGCACGAGATCATCGACACAAACCTCGAGGCTGCAAAGCGCGAGGGTGTCGCGTCGCGCGGCGAGCGGGTTCCGGTCAAGGCGTAACCGAGAAGCGAGTGGGGGCTCAGGCCCCGGGTTGGCGACGAGGACGGAGGCGGATGATGGACGCTGGCGGAAGTTACTGGGACAGGTTCCAAACACACACCCTGGGGCGCCGCGGCCTCCTGCGGGCCGGCGCATTGGCCGCCGGCGCGGGAGCGCTGGCGGCCTGCGGCGGGCGGCAGGCAGGGCAATCGAGCGCGCCGGCGCAGACCGGCGCCTCAGCCGGTAAGCCGCGCTCCGGCGGGATCATGAATATGTCCGTACCTGCGGACCCGTTCAATTGGGACCCGACGTACGCCGGACCCGGCCTCCCGAATCCGTATGGGACGGTCTTGGCCTACAACAGTCTGCTTGGTTACAAGACCAGCACCGGCATGAAGTATGACGACCTTACTTTGGCGCCTGAGCTTGCGGAGCGTTGGGAGGTTCCCGACCCTCAGACCTTCATCTTCCATCTCCGCAAGGGCGTGAAGTTCGCCAACACGGTGCCCGTCAACGGGCGTGAGCTTACGCCGGCCGACGTCAAGTTTAGCTATGAGTACTGGGCCCGCAGCGGCGCCTACTCCAAGCTGCCGCAGAGTCAGTACGACATCTTCTTTGAGGGGATGACCTCGATCGACAGCCCTGACGCCTCGACCGTGGTCGTGCACTTCAAGGCTCCGTTCGTTCCGTTCCTGAACTACACCGCTTCACGGTTCGTGCCCATCGTCCCGCATGAAATCTACGATCAAGATGGACACTTCAAGGACAAGATTGCCGGCACGGGCCCCTTCCAAATCGACCTGAGCGCTTCTCAGAAGGGCACGAAGTGGGTCTGGAAGAAGAACCCAACCTACTGGGACGCCGGCAAACCGTACATGGACGAGATCCACTGGCTAGTACTCAAAGACGATGCGGCGCAAAACGCCGCGCTGCAGACGAAGCAGGTGGACCTGCTGTTTGCAAACGTTGACAACGGCAGGGTACAGACGCTGACGAAGGCGGCTCCGAACCTCGTCAAGTACGAGTACGATGACCCGGCGCCGATGCACCTGTATATGCAACTGAAAAACCCTGCCCTCAATGACATCCGCGTCCGCCAGGCGATCGCGCTCACAATCGATCGTGACGCGTTTTTGAAGACACTCTACGGCGGCAAGGGTGGCTGGGGCATGGCGGGCGCCTTCCCCGACACCTTCACGCAGGAAGAGATCAAGGGCCTGCTCAAGTACGATCCGGCGCAGGCGAAGCAGCTCATGGTTGCGGCCGGCTACGCCAACGGCGTTGACCTTCAGTTCAACTACCCCGGCAACGCCTATGGCGACGAGTACATCACCCAGATGCAGCTTTTGCAGTCGCAGCTCAAGCCGATTGGAGTTAATCTCCAGCTCAATGCGCTCGACAAGGATGATGAGTCGACCCGCAAGAAGCAGCACAACTTCACCATTACGGACACAACCAAGAGCCTGCAGGGTGACGTCGATTCCTACCTCTACGCGGCCTTCTATCCGGGGAACCGCGCCAACTACACGGAGGTCAACGATCCGCAGTTGACGCCTCTGCTGGACGCCCAGCGCCGGGAGCCGGACGCCGCAAAACGGCGCGACATCGTCCGCCAAGCGGCGAAGCGGATTACGACAGAGATGTTTTGGGCGGAGGCGATATATCTCCCGGTCAGGTTCCAGCTTTGGCAGCCGAGGCTGCATGACTACCAGCCATACTTCGGCTCGAACACCACGCCGACCTTCACCAACGCCTGGCTGGAGGGCTAACGCCGCCCGCAGCGCGCCCCCAGCGGTCCGGGGCGCGCTGCGTCTCGCCGGCCTGTCACGACGCGGACCCGTCGTAGGGCGGGGTCTTGTGCCCCGCCGCCCGGCCTAAGACCATACCCGATCAGCGACCCGGCAGGGTAACATGTGGCGATGGAATCAATCGTAAGCGTCTCAGAAGCGAAGGCTCACCTATCGCAGATCCTCGCGCGAGTCTCCGGCGGGGACGAGTTCGTCATCACACGGGCCGGCCGGCCGGTGGCACGACTGGTCTCCGTACCGCAGCGGCGCACGGTGCCGAGAGTCCCCGGTGGCTGGAAGGGTCGAGTCTGGATAGCCCCGGACTTCGACGACACTCCGGAAGACCTCATAGCAGCCTTCGAAGGCGAGGGTGAGCCGGACGGCTAGCATCCGGGCGTCAGACAAACGGCGCCTTACGCCCGCGAAAGTATGGCCTCGTCCAGGATCTCGACCAACGCGAAGGCTGCGATGAAGCGGCGAATGAGTCTGACGGAAATGCCGCCGCGCGCGGCTATCGCTTGTTGAGTCCCTTGGGAGGCGGCGGGCACAAGACCCGCCCCTACGGAACGGCGACGCGGCGGTATTGGCTAGTCCTTGTGCGCCGGGAACATCAGCGACTTCACCGTGACCGGCACCGACTCGGACACGCCCATCGGCCGCCCGACGTCGACGTAGTCGAGATCGCCGACGTCAATGCCATCGAGGGCGATCAGCTCGCGGGTGAGACCGAGCTCCTCCTTGAGGATCCCGCCGAGCGACTTCGCGACGTCGAGATCGAGGATCAGCATCACCGGCCCCTCGGCGCTATCACCCCCAGCGACAACCTCGGAGATGCCCTCCGCCACCCGACGGAGCGATTGGTAGTTCGGCTGGCCGTCCAGCGATAGCGCCAGCACCACACCGGGACCGAAGCGATCCATGTCGAATTTCCCGAGCGCACGCCGTGCTGAATCAGGAATGCTCTCGCCGTTCTCGCTCAGTAGTCGCACGACCTTGAGCCCAAACGCGGGGAGCGTCTCAGTGCTCGAGATGTAGCTTGTAACCCCGCTCGCCTGGATCGTGTACTCGCCAGCGCCGATAACCGTTGCGCGGATCCCCTCGGCCGCCTCGCGTACGAGATCCTGCCTGGGCAGCCGGCGCAGCCGCTCGCGCACATACTCCGCGAGATAGGCTCCCATATCGCCGTATGACGCCTTCTCGTGCTCGTAGATGTACTCGGAGACTCCGCCCGAGAAGACAATGTAGCGAATGTCGTCTATCCCCTTGTACGTGGTCAGCGGCTCCTCGGTGACCAGGAGCTGCCGCGTCAGCGGCGACAGCGGCTTGGCTTCGATCAGCTCGAATATGACCTCCGCCATCTTGCCGGCGAAGTCGCGTAGCGCCTGCTCCGACACCTTGTCGCCAACGTGAACGTCACCATGGCCCGCCGCCGGCATGTACAGGTGGGCTGGTTCTTCCACTCGGGTTGCGGTGCCCATCGGGCCGACCGCGATCAGCCGGGCACCAACGCTGACGGCAGCCGTTTCCGCGACCACTCCATCCCGGATGATCGACAGCTTCGTTGTGCCGCCACCCATGTCCACGTTGAGGACCGAGACATGCTCGTCATGGGAGAGAGCGACCGCGCCGCATCCGTAGGCGGCGAGCAGAGCCTCGTGGTTGGGGCCGGCCGAAGCGCAGATGAACTTGCCCGAGTCCTTCGCAAAAAACTGCGAGATCGGCTCGGCGTTTTCCTTGTTGAGCGCCTCACCGGTGATCACCACCGCGCCTGTGTCAATGTCGTCGTGCGTGAAGCCGGCGTTCTTATAGGCGCTGTGGACGAAGTTGATGACCTTGTCCGTGTCAATCAGCGTCCCGGAGATGTAGGGCGTCAGCAGGATCGGCGACCGGTAGAGGACCTTCCGCTCCGTAACCTTGAACTGTGCTGAGAGATTGGCGCCCTCGCGCCGCAGAGTCAGGTGCGAGAAGACGAGATGTGATGTCGAGGAGCCGATGTCGATGCCCACGCTCCGCAGCGTGAACATCTCCAGTCCCTCCACGTCCTCGGGAACTGCATTCCCCAGATCGTCATGCGAATGGGCGCCACCGAAATCGTCTTCGTCGTGCATGCTGTTTGTGACCTATCCCCCGGCCCCTTCCCACATAGGGAAGGGGAGGATACTTTACTCGGGGGCTTCGCCCCCGTGCCCCCATTCCAGAGGGACTACTTACGGTTCTCGGCTTTCGCCACGCACTCTTTTTCTCACCACTGATCGCGCGCCTCGTTCGCGGCGTTCAACCCGAGGGGTCGCAGGGGGCGCAGCCCCCTGGAGAAAACCGAGACAGGGTGGGCGGGAAAGACGCCCCCGAGCGGACCACGCTAGTGATCGTCGGCGTCGTAGTCCCACTCGAAGTTGTGGTCCGTATAAGCGGCGTCGGGTAGCGCGTTGGTCATGCCGCGTTTGCCGAGCTCTTCCTCGAATTTCTGCCGGATGAACGGATCCTCATCGGGATACTCGATCTGGTCCCGTGCCCGGTCTTCGACCTTCTCGCTGATTCCCGAGAACTGTGCCGGCGGGTGCAGCGCAAGATATCGCGCCGGCGCACTCCCAACGTTGAAGTGTTGATGGAACCATCGGTCCGGCGGGACGAAGACACTCGCCTCGTGCCACGGAATGACGACCTTCTGTTCACCTTCCGGCCACATGATTGAGTAGCCCTCGCCGGCCGGGATGACAATGACTCGTCCCGGGCCGTGCCGGTGAGCCTTCTTGTACGTACGCGCGTCGAAGACAGACATGTGAGCCTTAATCTGGGCGCCGGGGAATCGGACGAACACCACGCGCCCGCCCGCGCCGCGACCCCAGAATGGGATGATCTTGTCCCAGGCCCGCATGTCCGGGAAGAAGTTACCGGACCAGACGGACCGCTCTCTCCCGTTGGCAAACCCCTGCTCGTCGCGTACGACCTTCGCCTCGGAGTAGAACTCGCCGGCCTGCGACTCGGTCGACTCCGGTGCAAGGTATGGGTTATTGAAGAAGAATGCTGGGTCTTGGACCGCGGACATCGCGAGCGGCAGGTAGTTGTAGTGCAGCAGCCGCGCGGGACGATCCCCCTGCATGTTCGAGAGCTGATGCACGTGGTTGTGCGGCAGCATAAACAGGCTGTGCTTCTGCCATTCGAACGTCTTTTTCGGCTTATCATCGCCCGCCCAAACCGTCGTCAGGCCGCGGCCTTCGACCACGTACACAACCTCATCCAGCGAGAACTTCAGCGGCGGGAGCGTCTTTCCAGGTGGGATCTCGGTGACCCGCGCCTCGATGATCCCCTCCTGCCCGGAGAGCTGCATGAAGGCGGCCGAGCACTCACGCTCGGGCCAAAGGGCAAGCTGTACAGTCCGCAGGTCATCGACGAAATATCCGCGGTACACCGGTAGGCCGCGGGACTCCATCCAGTCGTCATACGGAAACCGTGGCGCAACTGGAGGAGTAGGACCGGTGAGAGTGTCTGTTCTGGTGCTGGTAGTGGCCTCTGCCATGGTGAAGCTTCCTCTGCCCTTCCATAAAGCGCGACCCGCACGAGGCACTCGTCCCGGAGGGCGGGTGTTGCGGGTCCGTGTAACTTATAACATCGGCTTCATTGGGTGTCAAAGACGTATGGGTGCTATAACTCTCGGCTGGCTGCTCACGGGTTCTGGACCTCGGTGCTTTGAAGCGGCGTGTCCGAGATACCATCGCAGCTTAGGCCGCGCGTTGGCAACGGGTTGGTGCGGCGTCCGTCGCGCGATCCGAACCAACTGCGAGTTCCCCCGATAAGAGCTCTCGGGGACTTCGCCCCGCTCCCCGATGACGGCGTGCGGTGCTTGGCGTCGTGCGGGCGCGCGGTGTCCGCGGGGGGTAGGGGGCGCAGCCCCCTGAAGAGAACCAA